>Ga0208264_1000032_pt1 | contig 125240 bp, 128 predicted proteins | sample LakWasMet31_HOW6_2_FD_183873 | JGI IMG/M metagenome (GOLD analysis project Ga0208264, IMG submission 183873) | Freshwater sediment methanotrophic microbial communities from Lake Washington under simulated oxygen tension - Sediment Metagenome... | ecosystem: Environmental > Aquatic > Freshwater... | reverse complement strand
CAAGCGAGGATATTTTTTGAAACCGTCAGATCAAATTCAGAGTTTTTGCATAGTAAGGTCACTTGAAATTTCGCCGAAAGGCAGAAACGACCCAATAGCGAGCTCTCGTTTTTGGCGGTCGTTGACATGCATGTCCTTGCTATATATGTAATCGTTTAGCCCCTTAGCCACAAAAAGTAGCCATTTAAGCCAAAAGATGTAAATCTATAGGGCATGACGGACAGCGCAACCCACCCGTGCACCGATTCCAGTCAACCCAAGAAAAAAGCCGGGCGGCGCGTGGGCAGCAAAGGCTATAGCCGCAACCTGACGCTGGCAGTACCCGGATCGTTCCCTATCGCCCCGTTTGCTGCAGCCTGTGTGGTCAAGCGACGGTCAATCAGATCTCGATCGCACTGTATGAGCTGGAGCTTGAAGTCGGTCGTGCGGAAGCATTGGGTTTTAGTGCACAAAACCATGTTTGGTTCGCGGACGCCACAAGGCAGTCGCGTCATTGCATTGCTGGCGAGCGTGATTTAGCGTATCGCTGAAGAGCCTCTGCAAGCATTGTTTTTGCTTCGGCTAACGGATGGGCTAGGCTTGGAGTTGAAAAGAGACTGCAAGGGTTTACCTTGAGCTGTCAGTTCGCTATTGTATTGCTTGACCCAAGCCGTAGCTTCTTTCTTGCTGGAGAAAGTTTTGGGTACTGCGTGGCAACCTTTGTGTCTGATTTGGACATGTCAGGAGCTTGAAGGAAGTTTGCGTATCGATGCCATTGTCGTGTCTCACTTGTGAATACACGCTAGTTTCTGGCTTCAGAAGACTCGGTTAAAAACCTAAGTCCTTGAATTGGACGGTGCTCGGCTTTGCGCCTTGCGTCCGCCAGACCTGTGACCGGGAAGGTGCCAAGCGATAAGGTTTTACGCTTGCCGTCGATGCTGTAATCAAATCGCCACCATTTCGCGCCGGTGGCCTTAACGAGCAAATAAAGACCGTTGCCGTCATTCAGCCGCTTGTCTTTATCGCCGGGCTTAGCATTGGTGATTGTCGCAGGTTTCAGTAATTCTTTCGCCATGTGCAGTAACCTCGGTGCAGTAACTATTTAGAGAATCTGAAAATTACTGTAAATCTTACTGCTGTTTTTGTCGAATGTTACCGTACTTTGTTGGACTTCGACGGACATAAAAAAACCCGCTAAGCCAGTAAACGTGCGGGTTTTGGAATCTTGTTGAGCGTCTTTCGAACTATAAGTATGGTGCCTCGGGCCGGAGTCGAACCGGCACGGTGTTGCCACCGAGGGATTTTAAGTCCGATAAAATGGGTTTTTAGATCAATGGGTTGCAGTTTAAAGCATTGAATTCATTGAAAATAAATAAATCAAGTTTCAACTTGATTCAACGCAATATAATGCATGATTGGCAATAAAATGGCAATAGAATCGGCAAACTATTATTGCCGAAAGCAAAGTATGTCATGGCAGGCTGTTGGTGCTCATCATCAACAAGCGGTTTAAGACTATGTCATCAAATAGCGTTTGAATGCCATTCACATTTACAGGATGAGTATTTGCAATAATTTTCCACAATATCATTTTGATAAGGCCCAAAACGGTCGTTTTTCTGATATGTAGAAATTAGGAGCACAAGGTAGACTCGCATCATTACTCAATGATGCTCATCTGCCATGTTGCTTACCAATTTACAGAGCCGCCATCAGTCATCGGCTCAACATCTCTCTGAATCCCACAAGAGTCGGAGTTTTTGCCAAAAGAATTATGCTCTTGTGCTGCTTATATTTTGTTCAGGGCTCATTAGTTTCGGCCCAAGTTGCCAGGCGCAAGAAAAGGCGGCTTTGCCAAAAAGCTATATCACTACGGCCAGTCCAAAAATTTCAAACCGTTCTCCTTCCATACTGCAAAACACACTTTGGTGGCAAATCGCCGAACAGCATCAACTGGATCCCTACATTCTATATGCCGTTGCGCTGGTTGAATCAGCCAAAGCGAATCCTTCAAATCAGGTCGCCCCATGGCCCTGGGCTATTAACAAGTCCGGCAAATCCATCATCCCCGGCTCTCAACAGGAAGCACGAGCTTTCTTAAATAAGAACCTTGCCGAGGGTGGCCGGAATGTCGATGTCGGACTGATGCAAATCAACCTCTACTGGCATGGCCATCGGGTCGGTAAACCTGAGCAACTGTTGAACCCTGTCACGAACTTACAGATCGGTGCTTTAGTCTTGGCCGAAGCCATCCAATCAGCTCCTCATGATCTGGTTTTAGGGGTAGGGCGCTATCACAGCTGGCAAAATACCAAAGCCGCAGTGAGCTATGGACGCAGGGTGCTGGCTGTGGCGAATCAAATCAGGGCAGTGCTCTGATCGCGTGCTTTATGGATGAAAATATCTACAACCTGAATCTGGATTACTTGATTCTGGCTCATGAGTTAATCCAGTCCGGCCGTAAACAACAAGCCATGGTTCGTCTCGGCTTAACACCGGAAGCAGTGTCCATTTTGGCCAAGATGCCAATTGATCAATTGAAAGTGCTGGCGCGAAGCGATGTGCTCAGCTTTGCCCCCCGATTTCCCGTCAATTCCTGGCGGACATTCTTGCGTAACGAACCCATAGTGAGCGAGCCTTTTGAACAACGCGCCCTCCGTCTGAGGATGTTTTTAAGCAAACCAGGAAGCCAGTCATGATAGCTGAAGGCTTGTCCTATGAAGATCAGTTGCAAAACTACCAATTAGCCTATCAACTGCTCAAACGAAAGCTCAGAACATCTTATGTCAGCCAACTGATTAAAAGCATCAGTTTGCCGGAAATTCGGGATATTCATCGCGCCATTCACCAAGGAGAGAGCCCGAGTTCGGGATTGCTTCCTGCTATCGAAGCCATTCCCCAAGTCCGAGAGTCTATGTTGTACATCTCTCTGTTTGCATCCCTTTATCGAGGTGCCAGCCAGATCGATATCAGGGCTGAAATGGATGTGTCCGCCATCATATTTGCCTGGGATTTTTTTTGCGTGACATTCCCCAACCATGTTCGTGAACGCAGACCTTATGGCAAAGTGCGTCCTGCCAATTTCAGCGAAGCCTGGGTCGTCGCGCAAGCGCTAAAAATCGGCTTGGCAGCCTTGCATTATTGTAAAAGTTGTCATGGTGATCACATCGTTATCTACAACAGCAAGTTTCCGCCCACCTGCCAGATTTGTGTCATAGATCAATTGCGAAAAAGAGAAAACACTCCTGGCTTGAGGTAACGGCGGAATTTAAGTTTTTGTAAAGCTCTCGGTTTGATCGGGCAGATTTATCCAGCACTTTGGATTGAACCTGATACTGACGGTCTTTGTTCGGCCATTATGTGAAGTTTCCTTTTATGTATAGCCGTGTTGCCGCGGGCAAGATGCAGCCTGAGATAGGAGCATCTATTTTGGCCACGAGCTTTGCATAATTTCTACGATTTCAAAATAGATAGCAAAGACACGGAAGCACAATACTGGCGTCTATTAAATTCGAACTCATAAAAACTATCCAATTCCCAATTTTTTATATCGACAAATAGGCATGTAAGGCGTTGTAGTCTTCGCCTAGCCAGCAATTGGTAGCTGGAAAAGGTGGTTTATTTATTGAGTAAACGATTATTTCCAGAAATGGACTAAGGAATATCCACCCCTGACGACTGCAGAATTTATGTCCAGCTTTTCAGTAGATGGCCTTTGCTCAAGCCAATAAATACCGGCTATTAACGTAAGCGGCCAGCGGAACCACATAGCCAGGACTAAAACATTATGATTTAATTCGCGAAGCGAAGAGGCAGAAGCTCGTCGATGCGACTGTTGGGCCAAGTTGGGAGTTTTTCCAAGGTGTCTTTTAGCCAGACAGTGGCATCACTTGGATCGGTCCATTGCACACTGCCCGCGTTCAGAATGAAAAGTATTCTGATTGCATCCCGATGTGGTGTGCGAGCGCTCATACTCCCCCCTTCCTTTTCAGAATCAACTGAAGTGTCACAAACATGGGTTTATCCGATTCGTCCGAGTAGTTGCTCGATCACATCGCTTGCCTCGCGCTGTCGCAATGCCCTCGTCTCGCGCAGCTCGGGTTCATCGCCCTCGCCAAGCTCGAATTTGGCGACAGCCACAGGGCCATCCTTGCGATAACCCTCGACCTTCTCATCCTGAACGAAACGGTCGCGGAGGATTGATAAGGACGCCTTGACCACGTCGCAGTGCTTTCCTGCCAGTTCCTTGCGAAAGGCGTCGGCGACGGCATCCATGCCTTCGGGTGCATGCTCGATGCAATAGATTAAGTCGTGCGCATCCTTACGTTCAAAACGCTGATTGAACGCGAACGACTTCAGGCAGGTAAAGCTAACCAAGTTAGCATGCCTGATTTGTTCCGTCGCGATTCCGTTGCCACCGAGGAGTTCAGCCTGGATCTCGGTGACTTGGTGAAGGTCAAATACGATGGACGAATACGGGATATTCAATGCTGAGATCGTACCTTCGGTCAGTAATGGCTGTACTTTGCCGCCAGCGATGTCCGGTGCATCCGCAAGCAGTTCCAGCACCATCAACGCGCCATGTTCAGTGCGGGTCTGCCAACGCCAGGAGAGCTTTGTACCTATGCTGTTCTCGGCCCGCTCGAACCCCATCTTCTTAAGGTTGTCTTCGAGTGTGTGATACGCATCGGTATCAGCCAGGATTTGCAGGTCGATCACGATGTCCACGTCCAGAGTGCCTGCGTGCGCCGGCACTACTGGAGGACGTGCGGAAACGAGATATCGTGGTGTGAGTCTCCCGATCAGGTAAACTGAATCTTTCCACGGTCCGAGTCCGCGCAGCAGTGTCACGAGGACGCGTTCGCAGTCCACCGTGTACTGATCGCTGTAGCCATCAAACGTTGCGGGTTTTGCCATCAGAATCCAATCCTTTCCTTGCGCAAGTGCTCGGCCAATTCCTTGGCGCGGCCTTCACCACGTAACAGATCGAGATAGACCTGGACCGGACTGGCCAACCAAACGCCTCCGACGTTTTGCCGAAACAGCAGTTCTCCCGCAGACTTCGTCTCGATGACCGCAAGGTTTGCCCCTTCATTGACGACGCGCGCCCCCAGCTCAGCCATTGCCATCTCGGCACTACTGCTGGGTAGCAATCGAACTCGCACCTGTGAAATACCGGACAAAAAAGGAGCATAATGCTGTGCAGCGGCTTCATAGCTCACCGCGTAAGCGACTTGATGCGCATCGAAGATCTGGCCGAGCCGTTCGATCAGTGCATCAGATTTCAATCCGGGCACGAAATACCGGCGCAGCGCCGGCGCGCGCTGCGTGGCGAGATGCTTCGCCCAAGCATTGAGCAACTCATTTGGCTCGCGCAGATGCCGCTCTTTACTCGGTCCCTGTCCTCGCGATACCAGCCAGTCGAACCGCTCCAGTTCACTCAACACATCCGAGGCCGTGGAAGGGGCTACCTGCGCCCGTTCGGCCACTTGGGTAACACCAAACCACTCCTCGTGATTAACCAGGAGCGCGTACAAAACCTGAGCACGCCGCCCGGAGAAGAGCGAGCGCACCGACTTTTCCAAAGTCTTCGGAGGCGGCTTGTCGATGTAGACGTAGGCACCAGTGGCCGGCAAGAACAGGCTTCCGCCACTGTCGAAGTAGCCGATGCGCTCAGTTCTGAGCAATTCTTTCGCCCCTGGAGAGAGCGACTCGGCGATCAACAGGTGCTGCTTATCGGCGTAGTGACCGTGTTGCAACGACTTCAACTGCCACAACGCCTGGCGCACGTCTCTGGGGTAGACGGACTTCTTCGCCTCAACCAGCAAGACAATCGATTTGCCGGCGACCTGCAGATCAATCATCGCGTCGATGCGACCAGCAGCTTGAACAGCTGATTCCGACCGAGCCAACTCAGCGTGCACGTCCGGCAACTCCCGGAGTGACTCCAAGAGCTGTTCGATCAGAGCATGTTCCACGAAGATCGATTCAGTCATGACGGCTATTATTTCCTGTTCAGCGAATAACCTCACTATACCGAATATTCGACATAAACGCCATATTTGCTGCACAGCGAATTCCCTTCCGGGTAGCCCGGTGTGCGAGAGCCGTCCCGGCGTTCCGCCGTCGGGCTCGCGTGTTGCGCCGTGCTGAGGCCGGTTCCGGGCAATTCTGCCCGAACAACAGGAGTACGATCATGTCGCAACTTTCTCTATTTCTCGATTCCGCGTGAAGACCAGGAGCGTTATCTGCCTGCTACCGCTGACCAGATTCTGGAAGCTGCTCGATACGTCATCGATCAGAGCGCCACGCGCGGCACGCTGTTCGCTTCGCCGGAGCTGGTCAAGGACTAACTGAGCACCAAGCTGGCCAGCTACGAGCACGAGGTCTTCGCTGTCTTGTTTCACGATATCCAGAACCTGCGTTGCCACGCTTCAATATGCTGACGCCATTTCAATGTGATCGCCATTACATCTCCTTATCAAAACATCTAAGGATGCCGCAGGGCGCATATTTTTTCAGGTGGAACGGGTGGTTGCTTACTTACGATTTAAATGGGTCTGGATAACTTGGCATGTCGGCTAAATGGGGCGCTGCAGACATAACTTGCTTACATAGATGAACGGCTAAAAGGGGTCGATAGCGCCAGTTCAATTACCGTCGAGTAATATCGGCCCAATGCGTTGCAACAGCTAGCATTTTGCATAGCCCAACTCTCGCCAGTCTGTGGTATAAGACGGCGATTTCAACCGCTGGCGCATCCTCCACTGGTCGCTTAATCCTTCGCCCGCATAGCGCAGCGTATGGCGTCCATAAATGCGGTTGATTTCGTCCATGACTTCCATCAACCGCGCGGAACGGCCGGAGTCCTCCGTTTCTCCGGTAAAAAGGGAGACTTGTTCCGTGCCGGCCAGCACCAGATCGGGCAACAAGACGCCGGCTCGTTGGTAGGCATAGCCCGGTCGAAATATCCGCTCAAGACCGCGCACCGCACAATGGATCAGGTAGGCGGAGTCCTGGCTGGGCCGCTCGAAAGCCACGGTAACAGCGTTCGAATACTGCGGTTTACGGGTCTCGAACGGGCTGGTGTGAATAAAGACAGTGAGTGCTTGGGCGCAAAGACCTTGCGCGCCCAGTTTCTCGCCGGAACGGGCCGTGAAGGCGGTCACCGCGGCGCGCAAGTCGTCGAGTTCGGTCAGCCGCTCGCCGAAACTGCGAGAAGTCATAATCTGCTTGCGCGGCGGCGGGATGCTTTCCAATGGCATACAGGGCATGCCACGCAATTCCAGAACGATGCGTTCCATCACGACGCCGAAGTGCTGTCGCAGCCGTTTCGGATCGGATGAACGCAAGGCCAAGGCATCGGTGATGCCCAACTTGCGCAAACGAGCACTAAACTGCCCAGAAATGCCCCAAATCTCTTCGACCGGCACAGCCGCCAACAGCGTTTCCGGGTCTGCGATTTTCTCCCATTCCAACAATCTTGAAGTACGGCACCCCCATCGGGATACCCAAGGCTTTCGCCTCGTTGCTCCGGGCAATGACGCATCCATCATTATTCGATAGCACGACAATGGGCTTGCCCTCCAAGCCGGGCTGGAAAACACGCTGGCAGCTCGCGTAAAAATTATTACAATCGATGAGGGCGAGCATCGGTCATCTCCGTTTCAGCGAATGCACGACATCGGTCGCGACGCCCCAAATGAGGAGGTCGGTCCCTTCGGTAATAGCCAACGGTTTGAAATCTGGGTTTTCGGGCAGTAGCCAAACCTCGCCGGACTCAATATGCAAACGTTTGATTGTCAGTTCGCCATTGAGGACGGCCACAACAATATCCCCGGATGCCGGTTCAAGAGAGCGGTCAACTATCAGCAAGTCCTCGTGATGGATTCCGGCACGGATCATGGAATAGCCGCGCACCCGCAAGAAAAAGGTGGCCGCTGGATGCCTGATCAGGTATTCGTTCAAATCGAGGCATTTTTCCAGATGGTCGTCGGCGGGCGAAGGGAAACCTGCTTCGATCTTGCTTCCCATCATAGGCAAAGGCAAGCTAATAGAAGGTGTTAAGGGGAATAGGATGGGCATGGCAAAGGGTGTTCTTCTTGTTCTCTTTTTGTTCTCCATTGTAGGCGGATTTTTTCCATCTGCCAAGCATGCAAATAGAAAAGTATTTTTTTCAGGCTACCACCTGTGTCGGAGAGGATTTCCTTATTTCCCCGCCACAAAAAATAGTACGACGCCCAACAAAAAATCCTCTGTATGCAGATTTATTGCGGCCGATGAGGGCTTTCAAATCCCCAAAATAGTGATCATCCATTGCGGAGATCATTATGGAATCCGTTGCCATCCCTAAAACCATCGACGATCCGATTCACCTTTTGCTGTGGAGCGCCGATGAAATCGTGCCTTTCATGGTGTGCATGCTGACCGGCATGCTGATCGATCAATTCATTCCCGCTCTCGCCATCGGCGCCATCGCCGTCAAATTCTACCGTCGCTTTCGTGACAACCGCCCGGATGGTTATACACTGCATGCGATCTATTGGCTGGGTTTACTGCCCAGCAAAGCGATCACCATTCCCAATCCCTTCATCCGGCGGTTCTACCCGTGAGGCTCTCCGATTTCCTGCGTACCTGGGAAGGGCACGAGGCCGAGAACCGTTTCAGCCGCATCATCATCCTGGGTTTGCTGACGGTGTGCGTGATTACCTCGCTGGCCGCCTGGCGCACCGAGCGCAGCATCATTCTGGTGCCGCCGACCTTGACGAAAGAAGTCGAAGTGACCCGGACGGCGGCCTCCAGCGAGTTCAAGGAGTCCTGGGGCCTGTTTCTGGCCGAACTGTTGGGTAACACCACGCCGGCCAATGCCGATTTCCTCAAAATCGCCATCGAGCCGCTGTTGGCGCCCGAGATCTACCGTACCGTGCTGGATGCGATGACCGATCAGATCAAGGCGATCAAAATGGACCGGGTCGCGATCAGCTTCACGCCCCGGCATGTTAATTATGAGGCCGAGACCAACAAGGTCTTTGTCAGCGGCGAACTCAAAAGCCAGGGTCCCAGTTCCAAACCGGACATCAAGCCGCGCACCTACGAATTCATCATCGCCATCAAAAACTACCGACCCCGCCTGGAGTTCATCGATGTCTATCCCGAAGACCCCAGAACGCTGGAGCGCCTGAAAGCCAAGCCATCGCAACAGAGAGCAATGCCATGAAAAGTGCCTGTTATCCGCTCGCGTTATTGCTGATCATCAGCCTGTCGATATCCGCGCAGGAATTACCGGCTAACGCTTTAACCGCACCTCCGCCTAAAGACAATAAGGCTCTGGAAACCACGCCCTTGCCGGATGTGCCAAGTATGGCAACTGATCAGCCTCCGCAGCAAGTTGAATTGCCGCCCGTCGATGCCAGTGTCCTCAATACGCACCCTCAGCAGGCGGCCACTTCCGTCGCGCCGCAAACCCTTCAGGTCAAGCCCGGCATCAACGAACTGATGCCGATTGCGGTCGGTCATTTGAACCGGCTGGTGACGCCGTTCGACAACCCGGTGGTGACCACGACCAGTCAAGCGACCACCAGCACCAAAGGCAAGATCGTCTATGTCGCGACCGCCGATGAAACGCCGGTGACCTTGTACATCACCCCCGGCGATAATCAGGATATCGCGCTCTCGCTGACGCTGATTCCCAAACGGATACCCGCCCGTGAAATCCATCTCAGCCTGGATCAGGAGACGTATAAACGGCTGATGCAATGGGAGCGGCAAACCAAGACATCGTCTGATAAACCCGCGAACCAGGAACAGGATTACATCACCACCCTGAAACAGCTGTTTCGTGATCTGGGATTACAAAAAACGCCAGCCGGGTTTTCATTACGCGATCCGAGTCAGACCGAACAAATCCAGTGTCATCAAGACCGGATCCGGATTCGTACCGGCCAGCTTCTGGAAGGCCAGGAGCTTCTGATATTGGTGGGTGTCGCCCGCAATACCGGCGTCATCCCGATCGAATTCGATGAACGCGCCTGTGCTTCCACCCAGGACGAGGTCCTGGCCGTGGCCGCCTGGCCGAAAGTGGTGCTGGGACCGGGTGAATCGACCGAACTCTATGTCGCGGTCAGACGAAAAGATGAGCCCGACATCATGGTCAGACCGTCCTTGCTGAGCGGGAGGACGCCTTGATGGCCGGCATCGAACACTGGTGGTCGGCGCTGAGCCCGACTGCCAAACGGAATGTCGTTGTGGGCAGCATCGGCACCGCACTGATCGCGACGATCATCGGTTTGGCGTCGCTTTCTCCGGAAGTCGTCAAACCGTCCAGCAAGCAGGCTACGATCCAGCACATACTCACCGATAGCGATCCCCGCTCGTTGGGGATCGACGGCATTTCGGCCCAGTTACGCGACTTGCTGCAGAAGAATGAAGAGCAGGGCCGCCGTCTCGGGGCGATTGAAGAGCAGCAAAAACGCCAGCAACAATCCGATGAGATGCGCTTCAAACAATGGACCCTGGCCGAGCGGGAAGCCTATGACGCCAAATTGAAAGCCGTCTCCGGTGAACTGGAAGCGCTCCGGAACAAACCGGCAGCGTCGGGGGCTTTGCTTCCGGATGCCGGCCCGACAGGGGGTACTGTGTTACCCCTGCCCAATTCTGCCGATCGGCGATCGAGCGTCACCCGCACCACGCCCGATCCCAATGATCTGACCCGTGTTTTCGAGCAAGCCGCCATCCCCGGCCCGAATTCGGGCAATCCCGGCATATCGGGAGGGCGTGCGTCTTCCAATACCCAAGCGCAGGCGGCCTTGCAGATTCGCGTGATCAAGGATGAGAAAACCCCAGCGGCCAAGGAAGGGAAACCCTCACACGAGCCATCCGCCAGGCACAGCGATGTTTTTATCCCGGCCGGCAGCATTCTGACCGGCGTCTTATTGAACGGATTGGATGCGCCAACCGGCAAAAAGGCCAAGAAGGAGCCGATGCCGGTGCTTTTTCGGATCAAAAAGGAAGCCATTTTGCCCAATCGCTTCCATGCGGACTTGCGTGAATGCTTTCTGTTGGCCGCTGGCTTCGGCGATTTGAGCGCCGAGCGTGCCTATTTTCGCGGCGAGACGTTTTCTTGCGTGCGCCAGGACGGCGGCGTGATTGAAGTGCCTATGAACGCCTATGCGACCGGCGAGGATGGCAAGAACGGCGTCAGAGGCCGGGTCGTGTCCAAACAAGGCGCCTTGCTGGCGCAGTCGATGATGGCGGGATTTCTGAGAGGCTTTTCCGATGCCTTTGGCCGTAACCAGGTGCCGGTGCTGCTGACTGGCGGTCTGGGGAGCCTTGCCGGCACGACGCCGTTTCAGAGCGCTTTTTCCGCCCAGTCCATGGAAGGCGGTGCGCTCAAAGGGGCCGGTTATGCGATGGAGCGACTCTCGCACTTTTACATGGATATGGCCGAAGAGATTTACCCGGTGATCGAAGTCGATGCGACTCGGCAGGTGAATTTCATCGTGCAAAAAGGCACCGCGCTCAAATTGAAAACCCCGGCCTGATGCAAAAGATGGGTGTTTACGGAATTTATTGTTCGTATCGGCTTTTCGCCAGCCAGTAAGCTGTTGCCATCATTTTAACCCTTAACGGTCGACCTCATGAATTGTCTTAGCCGATTCGTTTTTCTGTTACTGCTTTGCACAGGAGCTGCCGTGATGGCGGCCGATGCGCCGAAGATTTCACCGGCCGATGTCGCCGCCGGCTTGATGTCGGTCAAAATCGATGGCATGCAGGATTTGCCGATTACCGGGCTCAAAATGGTCAAGACCGGCGAGCAGATCGTGTTCATGTCGAGCAACGGCCGCTTTGCGCTGTACGGCGGCAAATTGCTCGATGTCTGGACCCAGCAGGAAATCAAGGACCTTCCCGACATCGACCGCATTGCCAGACGGATTGATCTGTCACGGATGAAACTCAATATCGACGAGCTGGGTCCTGTCACCGTCGGTCGCGGCAAAGATTCCGTGCTGATCTTCATCGATCCGCGCTGCCCGTATTGCGGCAAGGTCATGAAAGACCTGCAAGCCTTGCAAGACCGCTATACCTTTAAACTGGTCATGGTGCCGATCCTGGGCCAGGAATCGCAAAACATCGTCGTGCAACTGGCCTGTCAACAAGCCTCCAAAGATCAAAAAGTGCAGGACAGCGTCCGGCAGCGTCTCCTGAAACAGGACTATGCGGGTCTTCCAACCGATAATCCTGCGTTTTGTAACAAGGAACCGCTGCAACGGGCGATCGTGACTGCCAAACTGTTTGGCCTGCCTGGGGTGCCGTTTCTGATCGCTCCGGATGGCCGCACGCACAGCGGCGCGCCCGAATCGCTGGCAGACTGGCTGGAAAACAAACCTGCCGTCGTCCAAGCCCCAGCCAAGACCGACAAGACGGAGAAAAAGCCGTGAGCCCGCGCCGGTTGATTCTACCGGTTCTCCTGGGATGGGTCGTCTTTCTCGGTACCGGCTGTGCCACGCAATACGGCTGCAAGGGCATGCCGGACGATCCCAAGTGTCTGTCCACCACCGAAGCCTATCAGGTGACCGACGAAGCCTTGCCGGAGCCGCCCAAGCCGGAGCCCCCCCAAGTTGAGGCGGTTAAAGCTGGGGCAATCGCCTCTTTCCCGCGCCACACCCGGCAGCCCGTCCCCAAAATCGACGATCCCACGCCGATCCGAACCCCGGCTCAGGTCATGCGCATCTGGATTGCGCCCTGGGAGGACAGTGACGGCGACCTGATGGTTTCTGGCTATGTGTATACCGAACTGGAACCCCGGCGCTGGATGATCGGTAAAAGCGCGCCGACGGACAGCCCGTCGCTGATTCCGCTCCAAATCGAGCAGCGTCCTCCGGAAAGACCGCTAGGCCGGGATCAGGCCGGTAGCGAGACCGAAGGCATGCCGCTAGGCCCATCCAAGGCGCCGAACACGCATTAAATCTTCATTCCGCCGATCCTTACCGGGATGGGCGAGAAGCCGCGGGCAACCGCTTGGGCGAGCCGGACATTGGGTCCGAGACAGGATGGGCAACCGTCTGTTCATTTTCCCATGAGGTCGTTTTTTATGAGATTGTCACGTCAAGCGGGCGCGTCGGTAGTCCTGGCATCCTCGCTGCTGGTCATGCTGGCGCCTGATGCGCTGGCCGGCGCCGGCGGCACCGAGTTCAACAATGTCTGGACGCTGCTCACCGGCTGGGTGGAAGGGCTGCTCGGCCGCATTATCGCCATCGTATTTGTGATCGTGGGCCTGGTTGCCGGCGTCGTGCGCGGCAGCATCATGGGTTTCGTATTGGGTATCGCCAGTGGCGTCGGCTTGTTCGCCGCCCCGACGATCATCACCAATATCGTCACCGCCACGCTGTGAGTTCGACATGAACGCGTTAACCGGAAGCCATTCCCATTCCGAGACGGCGGCGGGCAACTGTCGAATTTCAACTCGGGGTTCCAATGGGGTGCGTGTGCATGTCTTGGCGAGCGATGGGCGGGTGCTCAATTCCTGTCATCCGGCGCGCGCCCGTGAACTCATCCGCAAAGGGCGCGCCCTGCGACTCAGTCGGCATCCTTACACGATACGCTTGTTTGAGATGGCGCCGCCTCAGGCTGAAGCTAACCCTTCGCCGCAGAGGGACTCATGAAACCCTCCCGCATTCATCCCGCCGACTCTCTGTTTTCGGCATTGGCGTATGACCCCGATCACCAGCTTTTTCTGCTGGCGGACGCGAGCATCGGTTTCGGTTTTATTTGCCGGCCGCTGACCGGCGCCGATCCGAGCGTTTCAGCGCGGGTCAATGTGCTGCTGAATCAGGACTGGCCCACCGAGACCCTGCTGCAGGTCAGTCTCTGGACATCGCCGGACATTGAAGAATCGTTGGCCATCATGCAGACCCGCCGGCTCAAACAGCAAAAGACGATCTATAAGGCGATGACGCAAGCCAGTATCGATTTTTTGCGGCAGGGAACCGGTAAAGCGCCGGAAACGGTTTCCGGGGCGCGCCTGCGCCGCAGCCAAGTGATCGTGACCGTCAAGCTGCCCATCGTTAACCCCCGGCCCAGCGAAAATGAATTAGTTAGGGCCGCAGAATTGCAGCGGGCAACCCAACAATCCCTGACTACCATCGGGCTCAATCCTGACGTGCTCGATGCGGATCACTATGTGCGGGTGCTGAATACGGTCCTCAATTGGAATGATGATGCCGGCTGGAAAGACCGGGTCGTTCCCGAATGCGACCCGACCCAACTGATTCGCGACCAGTTGCTGGATTATGACAATGCGCTGGAGACGGACGAGAAGGGTGTCTGGCTGGGCTCAAAGCGGATCAAAACCTTGTCCGCCAAGCGCACGCCCGATCATTTCTATTTCGGCAGCGCCAAGAGCTATTTGGGCGACATTCTGTCCGGCACCCGCGGCATTCGCCAGAATGCGCTCATCAGCCTGACGCTGCACTACCCGGACGCCGAGTCCACCCGCGCCCGCCAGGAAGGCGTCAGGCAGTTCATTACCAATCAGGTCAATACGCCGATCGCCCGCTTCCTGCCGGCGCTGATCCAGCGCAAGCATAATTTCGATGTGCTGTTCGATGCCTATGGTGATGGCGACCGCCCGATCCGGAGTTATTTTGGCCTGGTATTGTTCTGCGATGACGGTGAGGAGTCCGCGGCGATTTCCAATGCCCGTGTGTATTTCCGGGAACTGGGTTTTCAGCTACTGGAAGACAAGTATTTTTGTCTGCCCTTCTTTCTCAACTGCCTGCCGTTCGGGGCCGAACGGGCCGCAATACCCGATCTCAAACGCTACCGCACCCTGGCCACCCGGCATGCGATTCCGTTGTTGCCACTGTTCGGCGATTGGGCCGGCACTGGCACGCCGACGCTGAATTTTGTCTCGCGCAACGGCGAGCACATGGCGGTGTCGTTGTTCGACACCACCGGCAACTACAATCTCTGCATCGCCGCCGAATCCGGCAAGGGCAAATCGTTTCTGACCAATGAAATCATCGTCAGTTACCTGACCGAAGGCGCGCAAATCTGGACGATCGATGTCGGCCGCTCCTATGAAAACCTTTGCGAAGTACTGGAAGGCGATTTCGTCAAATTTACCCACGGCTCGGGGATTTGCATGAATCCCTTCGACATTGTGCAGAACTTTGAAGAGGAAGCCGACATGTTGGCAGGGCTCATCAGTCAAATGGCTGCGCCCACGGAAAAGCTCAGCGATTTTCAAACGGCCGGTTTGAAGCGCGTTTTGAAAAATCTCTGGACCGAGAAAGCCCAGGCGATGTCGGTCGACGATATTGCGGCGATTCTCTGCCGGGAAGACGATCAACGCCTCAGGGATGTCGGCGAGCAGTTGTTTCCGTTCACGAGCCGCGGCGAATACGGCCGTTATTTCAACGGCCGCAACAACGCCCGCTTCAGCAACGATTTCACGGTGCTGGAACTGGAGGAGCTGAAAGGTAGGAAACACCTGCAGCAGGTCGTGTTGCTGCAATTGATCTATCAAATCCAGCAGGAAATGTACCTCGGCGAACGCAACCGTCCCAAGATCGTGATTATCGATGAAGCCTGGGATCTGCTCACGGAGGGCGATGTCGCCAAATTCATGGAACACGGCTATCGGCGCTTTCGAAAGTACGGCGGCGCCGCCGTCACCATCACCCAGTCGGTCAACGACCTCTACCGCAATGCCGCCGGCCGGGCCATCGTCGAGAACTCGGCGAATATGTATCTTTTGGGCCAGAAAGCCGAAGTCATCGAAGGCATGAAGCAGGACCGAAGGCTGCCGCTGTCGGACGGCGGTTACGAGTTGCTCAAGACCGTCCACACTTTGCCGGGGGCGTATTCCGAAATCTTTTTCCTGACCGAGATGGGCTCGGGAATAGGCCGGCTGATCGTCGACCCTTTCAAACGGCTTTTGTTTTCCACCAAGCCGGAAGATGTGCAGGCGCTGAAACAACTGCGCCGCCAGGGTTTGAGTCTGGGTGATGCCATTCAGCAACTGCAAAGCAGTCGCAAAGCGAAAGAGCGGGAGGTCTACCATGGCCGCTAAGACGCCGTGGTTGGGTATCGGCCTCATGGCGTTGGTTTTGGGTCTTATCGGCGGCACGATCGCGGCCACTCAGATGTTGAAAGAACCCTTGCAACGATTGAACCTGATCACCCCGGTTTTTGTGCTGGATCGTGGCCGCTTGATCCAGGCGATTCCGCCGAATGCCACGCCCGAACAAATGGCCCGGACCGTCGAAGACTGGCAGCGTCTGGCTGCCAAGTTGAGTAATGCCGGCTACCTGGTGCTGGATTCGACGGCCGTGGTCGCGGCACCGGACGATACCTATGTCCGGCCGGAAGGACAGTGAGGCCATGAGACGAAAGACGTCCTTTAGAAGTATTCGGCCCAAGGTCCCGCTCGGGTCGTTTTTGCTGAAAGCCTTGCCGCTTCTGATCCTGCTGTTGGCCGTGGAGCATTATTTTGGCCAGCGGTTTTTGATCGGCGGCGATGATCAGGTCGACCGCTGTTTGCCGGATAAGCGCATTTATCTCATCGATACCTACAATAAGGACATCTGGCGCGGCGATTTGATCGCCTTTCGGGCGGAGCGCATGAAACCGTATTTCAAGGACGGCCAGGTCATCGTCAAGATCGCCGCCGGTGTCACCGGCGATCGTGTCCAGGTCGACAGCCATCAAACCCGGATTAACGGGGCCGTCATTATCGAGGATTTGCCGCTGGCCGAGAAACTCAGAAAACCACCGTCCGCCTTCAAACGCGACGAAACCATCCCGATGGCCGCGTATTGGGTTACAGGTTTAACACCGAAAAGTTTCGATTCGCGTTATTGGGGATACGTCTATGACCACCAGGTGATTGGCCGGGCTTATGCGATTTTTTAAGCACACGCTGCGATCACGTTCGGTGCGCCGGATGAGCGGATTCATTATGCTGGCGACTTTGTTGATTCAGACTGTCGCACAGGCCGAAGAGGACTGGCTGGCCCGGTCGCAACACATTCTCGAGCGACTGGAAGGACAGCCTCGGCCTGCCTGGCTGGACAGCAACCCCCATCAGGCCGAATCCAACCTACAAGCGTTGGAACTCGTCAACGCCACAAAATCCAAAGCCCTGGCTGTGATGCCCGATGAACTGACAGCCCACCCACAAGGTAAACCGGTACGGGTGATGTTCGTCTCGTTTTCGCAGGGAGACGCGGTGCTCAAGGATATTTTTCAGGAGGCCTCGGGCCAGGAGGATGTTTTGCTGGTCTTTCGTGGTCCCAAACCCGGGCAAAAAGTGCCGGGATTTTTCGCCGATTTGAAAGCGCTGTTGAAAGACATCGATCCACTTCCCAATATCGTCATCGATCCGACGCGCTTTCAGAAATGGAAAGTCACTGCCGTCCCCGAAATCGTCGTCGAGGCGCAGGGCAGGGCGCTGCTTCGTGTCAAGGGCGTGACCAGTCTTGATTGGGTCAAATCGCGGCAGAATGCCGGACGCCAGGGTGATCTGGGACGCTTCGGCGAAGTGTATGACATTGCCGAAATCGATCTGCTCGAAGCCATCAAAAGCCGATTGGCTACGCTGGATGGACAGCGGCTAAAACAGCAGGCCATTGCCCGGTTTTGGGAAAAACGCCAATTCGAAGTATTGCCGGAAGTTCGGGAAGATCGGGACCGAACCATTGATCTGACCGTCACGGCCCCGCGCGATCTGATCGCGCCCAACGGCAACCTGATCATTCGTGCCGGACACGCCGTCAATCCTTTGGACCAAATGGCCTTTGGGCTGTGCCTGATCGTCTTCGATGCCACCCAACCAATCCAGCTCGATGTCGTCAGGCAGTTGTCCTGCCGGGACCAGAACGCACGAGTCCTGTATCTCGCGACGCAGCTATCTCGTGAGGATGGCTGGGAAGGCTTAAAAAGCCTGGAAACAGCACTCAAAGCGCCGGTATATTTGTTGACGCCGGATGTGCGTCAGCGTTTTCAGTTGCAGCAGGTGCCGGCAGTGGTCGAACAGGCTGGCAACCGAATCGTCGTCCGGGAACGTAAAGTCCTAAAACCGGCGGCAGGAGCGAAGTCATGAAACGGCCGGTTGCAGCATGGCTGTTGGGGCTACTTTTGAGCCAGGCGGTCGCCGGTCATGCCGAGACGATGAGCAAAACGATGGATCCGCTCTGCGCCGATGCCGAGCTGTGGTCCGGCAAACTGATCACCGATATTTGCTGGAGCTGTTTGTTTCCGATCCGTGCGGCCGGGGCATCGCTCGGTGGTGGCAATGTGCCGAGTATCGCCACCGATCAGAAGTTCTGCTTCTGCACCGATCCTTTAGGGCTGCCGCAATTGGGCATGACCGTCGGGCTATGGAATCCGGCCCGGCTGATCGAAGTGGTCAGAAATCCCTGGTGCTCGCCGGCCTTGGGCGGGCACACGTTCAGCGCCTCGAAAGTACGTTTGATCGCGACCACCGGCAAGGCCGATTTCGATGCCAGCGAGATGGCGTTTTTCAATTATCACTATTTCGCGTTTCCGCTCACCATCTTGCTGGATCTGTTTTGGGACGATCGTTGTAACGCCGACGGCTACCGGGATTTCGATCTGCTGTATGTCTCGGAACTCGACCCCACCTGGAACAGCGATCTCCTGGCGTTTTTCACCAGTCCCGAAACGGCGCTGTTTGCCAATCCGGCCGCCATTGCCGCCTGTGTTGCCGATGCGGCCGCCGCCGCGACCGGTAATCCGCTCGATGCCTTGTTCTGGTGTGCTGGCGCCTGGGGACACATGTATCCTTTGTCCGGGATTTCACCGACCAGTTACGGCACCGATCCGCGCATTTCCAGTTTACTGGCCACCCGGGCGACGGCGGCTTTGCATCGCCGGGGCTTGGCCTGGAAGACCTCGGGGAACGATGCCTTGTGCGGCGGGCTGATTTATCCCTTCATCCCGAAATCCCAATACCGGCTCAGTATGTTTTATCCGGTCGCGGAAACCGAATCCAATCACGCGATTGGCGAAACCACGTTCACCTGGGGCGCGGGGCGCACCTTTCCCGGACCGGGGGAGGATCATCTTTATATTTTGTGGCGCTGGCAGGACTGCTGCGTGGGGCTTTAGATGGGCTTGGGCGCGTTTTTTGATCGTCATCTCCGGTTGACGCGTTCGCTCGCCATGACGCTGAGTGTCACCATGGCCTGGACGCCGTTCGCTGTGACCTGGGCGGATCCCATGCAGGCCGCGGGCAGCGAAGGGCAGCAAACCGGCCAGCAAATAGTGGGGGCCTTTCAGTTTCCCGTGGATGCCGGCGGTGGCTCGATGACGCTGAATCCTGGCACGACGCAGGAAAGCTCGATTAATGTCAGCACCCTGTTTCCGGATGCAAACAGTAATAACAGTGCCACGGCCAATCTCACCAGCCTCTATGGCAATAACCCCGGCACGATCGCCGCGGGGATCAATGCCCAAACGATCTTGAACGCTGAAACCAGCGCCACCGGCGAAGCCTATCGCACTCTCGTCAACAATGCGCACCAATCCCATCCGGACCTACAAAACGACCCGCTCTGGAAGGCCGGCGATCAGGTGTTTGCCGATTTTACGCCTTGGGCAGCGTCGTTCTCCGACTGCACGACCACCACGACCCAAACCACGACCACGCAGGCGGTGCACATTCCCGACTATCAGCTGTGTTTAAGGCAGCCGACCGTGCCGCAAAACTGTACCGCGACACATGAAGTGAAAGTCGAGCCGCTGCTCAGCTATGTCTCGGGAAATGGCGGATTGTCCAGTTGCGGGCCGGGCTGCATGGATTTGTATGTCGGCGTGGTCGGCGATAATTACTGGTCGGCGGGCTGCGGTGTGTTCAGCTGGCAGGTCACTTACCATGTGCTGCATCCCGAAGCGATTGTCAGCGCCACCCTGGAGGATGTCGAGTTCGACGATCATGCCCGGGTTTACTACGGCGGCAGCCTGATTTACACCGGTTCCACCGGCTGGGGAGGTTCTTGCGAACTCAGCAACAGCTGGGTCGATCATCCCAACAAGGATGTGACCTATGCGTTTAACAGCACCGGCAACAAGGTCTTTCGACAGGACACGATGGTCGGCGGCAATGGCGAAGGTTATTCGCGCATCCGGCTGCGTTACGACTTGTCGAAACTGATGACGCAGGACGAGTGGAGTTGGAGCGGCCCGAACTGTCAGAATCTCGCCAGCGCCATTACCGATGGTATTTGCCAAGCGGGCAGCCAGCTCAGCTGTGCCAATGACCCTGCCAACGCATCCGGATGTTACGTCGATCCGGTATCGCAAGTGATGGTCTGCGAGTCCGATCTGGCCAAGGCGCCGGTGGCCGCTTCCGCAGGAATTCGCAACACCTGCATGAGCATCACCGCGGCAGGACAGTGCGATCTGAACAGCAGCGGGCAATGCTGGACGGACTCGGTGGGCACGCATTGTCTGTCGCCCCCCGACGCAGGAACCCCGAGCACGACGTGCGCTGATCTGGAAAACCAGGGCTGCGCCTTCATCAAGAGCCAATGCCTGGATACCTTGGCCTCGGGCACCTGCTGGGATAGCGTGGATACCTATGACTGCGGCCAAGAGGCCGGCATTCCCGGCATTCAAAGCAGTACGCAACAGCAATGCTCCGGTCCGATTCGCTGTATGGGTGAAGATTGCATTGCCGTGAATCGGACGCAAAGTCAGGATTTTATCAAAGCGCTGGCATTGCTCAATACGGCCCAGCAAATGGCGATGGATTTGAGTTGCGATTATGCCAACGCCGAGCTGCAGCAAAAAGATCCCAGTTCCTGCGTGGTATTCAAAGGCGAAGACGCCAGCTGCAAAATGGTCGGCGGCGTGGTGACCCTGGTCGATTGTTGCAAAACGCCCGCCGGCAGCATGGGGCTGAGTCAATATATCGATTTGATCCTGGCCACCAGTCAACTCGACAATGCGGTGATGCGTATGGATGCCACCTCTGCGGTGCGGGGCGTTTGGGAAACCATGCGGACACCCTTTTCCGTGGCCGGGGATGCTTGGAACAGTTTCCAGGCGGATTTCGCTTCAACCGTCAATGATCTGGTCGGCACCGACATGCTGAGCACCACCGATATCGCCTCGCAGGGTTTGCTGGATTCATTGAAAGGCGAATTGATGAAAACGGTGGCGGAATGGATCGGCAGCACCTTTGGTGAAGCGGCCGGCAATGCGCTGTTCAGTGCCGGTGGGCAAGTGGCGTTTGATTCCTTGGGTAACCTGACGCCAGCCGCGCAATCGGGCGGTGTTCAATTGGGCGGAGGTGCGGCATTTGCAGGGACGATGTTGAGCACGTTGATGGCTGCCTACACGGCGGTCATGATTGCTATCATGATCATCCAGATTGTCTGGTCGTGCGAGATGCCGGAATACGAACTAGCGGCCAAGAAACAGTTGAAAGTCTGCAAGGACTTGGGCACTTATTGCGACAGTAAGGATCCGATTACAGGGCTCTGCCTGATTCGTAAGGAAAGCTACTGCTGTTACAACACGCCGCTGGCAAGGATCCTGAACGAACAAATCAAACCACAGCTGGGCATGGGCTTTGGAACCGCTGAAGCGCCCGAGTGTACCGGCATTAAAGTCGAGGATCTGGACAAGGTCGATTGGAGCCAGGTCAATCTGAACGAATGGCTGGGGCTGTTGGCGCAAACCCACCATTTACCGACGGCGGAAAATGCCGCTTCGATGCTCAATCTCGACCAATTGACCGGCACGGGCAGCCGACTCAATCCGCAACGGTATGGTGCCGTCACCGGCAACCGGCAAGATACCTTGAGCCGCACCCAAGGCCGTATGACCGAGCTGGATGTGCCTGCGGTCAAACGGCAATCGGAACTGGAAGGCTGGGGCATGGGGCCGCAGTGATCAGCCCCGAAACGATCAAGCATTCACCGCGTCTTTCAAGCCTTTGCCGGGTTTGAAGGAAGGGGTTTTTGCAGCGGCAATCGTAATGGCAGCGCCGGTTTGCGGATTGCGGCCCGTACGTTCCGCTCTCTCTTTAACCTCAAAAGAGCCAAAGCCGACCAATGCAATCGAGTCACCGGCTTTCAAGACGGATTCGATGGTTTTAGTTAAACCTTCCAGCGCCCGACCTGCGTCAGCTTTGGTCAGATTGGCGTGGCTGGCGATGGCATCGATGAGTTCGGATTTGTTCATATATGTTCCTGTGGGCGGTAATTAAAAGCGATACCGAGTTTTAAAGAGTTGATAATAATTGAAAACCTTAGAAATTAACAAAAATCTCTATATAATTGTCCTTTGGTAGCTTACAATCTCAAAAACCCAGCCGTCTACCGTAGGAAATAGGCTTCGTTGTCCCGATTTAGGAAACCGATGTCGTTCATTTGACCGGGAACGTTGGCCGGTAGACGCACGGTTTCGCCCTTAGGCTGCCACGCGTAAGGGACTCTGGAGCGGGAGCTAAAACTACTCTAGTCAAGGTAGAAGACATCGAGCTCACCCGCCAATTCGAGCTTATGAAAGGCGTCCAATCTTCGCTTTCCTTCCAAAAAAACCGCGGGATTGTGCTTTTCTTTCAAACTGCGGCGACAGCGCTTCCAGCGCAAACCCTTTTCTTTCAGCCAGCGCCGCACCGTGTCTCGCGACAAGGGGCACACCGTTAGCTCCTCGAACCGCTCGTACAATACCCGAAGTTGGTGCGGCGCGATCTTTGATCGTCTCATTCAACCATGCTCGCTCTTCTTCCGTTCTTTTGCGGGACCGATCTAAGAGTTCCTGGTCACGCAGACTCAATAATCCGGGCTGCTCCCAGGACTTTAACCAGCCTGACACCGTATCCCCGTCGACCTCAAAAATTCCGACAACTGGGCCAAACTGTAACGCTTACCACTCAAGAGAACCGCATGCGACCGTTGTCGAAAGCGCGGCCAAGGCGCATAGCGGGATGCATCCAACAACGTCCGCGGCTCCACTTCGCTCAATCCCTTCACAAACTTCATTTGTCCCACTAAATCTGGCTATCATTCAGCCACCATTTTACCCGGTTTATTATGCACACCTACTTATAATGATGTAGGAAAAGCCTTGTGCGAATGGTGACTATTTGTTCTGGTTTTCGATCTGGAGCAGACACGCCTTCGCTTCCAATCCACCAGCAAACCCTGTCAGTTTGCCATTGGAGCCAATAACCCGATGGCACGGTGTAATGATCGAGATCGGATTGCGGCCGTTGGCTGCACCCAGCGCCCGCACAGCCTTCGGTTTGCCAATCTGCTGAGCGATTTGCCCGTAGCTGCGGGTTTCGCCGAAGGGGATAGTAAGCAGTGCTTGCCATACTTGTTTTTGAAAATCCGTACCTACAAAATTAAGCGGCAGCATAAACCGCTGCAGCTTTCCGGCAAAATATTGTCCCAGTTGGTGGCGAGTTTGCACCAGCACCGGATGCGCATCGTCGCGCGTCATCGCGCTAAGCGGAACGCGCCTTGAGTTGTCATTCTCCCACAAAACTGCCGCCAATCCCTTATCACTGGCCACCAGCTTTAATTCTCCGACCGGGGACTGAAATGTTGTAAAAACATAGCTCATAGCAGGCCTAACTCCGTAAGCTCACGCAGCATTGATTCTGGTATCTCGCGGGTGTCGTTAGCGAGATCGGGCGGTGCGTCCTTCGCTTCCAGATAGCACCATCCCTGAAATGGACGGCGCGGGCGCGGTGCTACGCGGATCAGCTGCGGATCATAAACAATGCCACAATGTGGTATGCCGTCATATATCATCGGCCGCAATTCAAGAATGCGGTTACGCCCCCCGATCAGTCCTTTAATCACCCAATAAATAGAACCGTCATCAAGCAGTTCTTCTGCGCGCTTCGGCCTGTTGCGGGTGATGTGTATAAGCTCGCCTTTTTCGCCTTTGGCGGCTTTTTCGCACGCAAGTTGGATTTGCCATTCCTTGAGACCATTAAAAGAACTTGGTCCTACGGCGATTTTGACGAGGTGGATATGTCTACTCATGCCGCGCCGCCATTATCGTGTGTGGCAATCCGAAAGGTAAAAGAGAGCCTGCGATTGCGCTCGATGTACTCTCCTAGATATTTGGCGCCCTTGAGGGATGCAATGCCGTGTTTCCGTTTGTAACGGGCTGGGCCAGAAATGCTGTTAAGGCTCCGATGCTCAAGAAGCTGCGACAGTTTTTGTTGCTCCGGGTCAATAAAATCCATGATGACCGGCGAGCCGAGGCTGAGACCAGCGATAATTTTGCCGCTAGACGAATAATCGCTATGAGGTGCGATGCCGATTCTCGGTGTGTATTCGTTGGCGAGGATTTGCGTGGGGTGTGTAGGCATAATTCGTTCATCCACCAGCCGCTCGCAAAGTGGCGTAAGCCATAATGGGATGGGCTGCGCTTGTCGTTTTTTAGTGTAACTCAGGCCGTATTGTTAAATGACCCTGCCATGCAGTATCCCACGGCTGCTCGTCAATATGCGTTATCAGCGACTGTACAAGCGCAAGCTCGATCCAGTCCGGCTGATAGTGAAATCCTTCAATGGCAAGCACGGGGGGCGCTTCCTGCAGCTCATCAAACAAGGAAATTTGGCGTCTGCCCCTCATCACTTAGCCCCAGGTATGAGATAGCATCCGACCATGTGGTTGTTCAATAATCCAACAGCCTGCATATAGGCGTACATGATGGTGGAGCCAACGAGGCTCATACCGCGCTTTTTTAGATCTTTCGATAGGGCGTCGAATTCCGCCAAAGTCGCAATCGGCTTTTTGGGCCGTTAATCTTCGGCTTGCCGCCGACAAAGCGTCAGCGATACGCATCGAACGAGCCAAACTCCTTCTGGACTTCCAGAAAGGCCTGCGCATTTTTGCTCACGGAAAAGACCTTTAAGCGATTGCGGATAATATTGCCGCTGGTGAGCGCTTTTTCCAATTCAGCATTGGTCATCTTCGTGCATTTTCCAGGCTCAAAGTTCTTAAAGGCTTTGCGATAACCTTCGTGTCGCTGGCGTATTGTGTACCAGCTTACTCCTGCCTGCGTTCCCTCAAGACACAACATTTCAAAAAAGTGCCGGTCATCATGAACGAGCACTCCCCATTCAAGGTCGTGATAAGCGATATGATCCGGCTTATCGGCAAGAAGCCAGCTACAGCGGGTTTTATTGAGCCCTTTCGACATTTCTCCCTCCTAAAGCAGCTTCAACAAAATTCATGTTGCCCAAATAGTCCATTTTGCCGATTTCAACGCCGTTATGGCGAAGAATATTGTAGGCGGTCGTTAGGTGAAAATAGACATTCGGAATAGTGATCTGACGCAGATAATCCTCCCCCTAATAAGCTTGGCCGGGTTGCCACGGAACGACAATCATGCGTTCGTTAGCGCACTCGAATTGCGCCTCTTTTATGCTTTCCGCATAGGCGATGGTTTTCTTGATGCGGACGCGCGCTTCCTCAATCGTCTGTTCGGTGTCCTCGTGCTTGGGTGGCGTTTGGCCAGCGAGCCGACCAGCACCCGCTTTGACATAATCGCAGGCGCTGGTGACCTGATAGATGAAGTCTTTCATGTCAAGTGCGAGGCGGCTGTGCATGAGAATATTTACATCGAATTTCTTATCCGCCGCATATTGCTCAGCCTTGTCGATCCACACTTCCAATTGTTTAAGGCCTTGAATGCATTGTGAAATGATCTGATAATACATAGTTTCCTCCTTTGGCTTGCCAGCTTGTTTATTTGGGTTTCAGATAGCATCCTCCAAGAATGCAGCACCGCATAGCTGCGATACGGATGCCATGACTGTGATAATTCCTCTGCTTCCTTGGCTATCACGCCGCCCAAGGTTCTCACATTAAGATGAAAAAAAGCTAAACGAAGAGTTGAATCAACTGAGGAATCAGAGGAACAAAAACGTAGATAGAGAAAATGTTACTTTTACCCTGATTACACCAACAGAATCCGGATAAAAAACCATAACTCATCGAAATAATGTAAATATTTCAATTTTAGCTACAAAGATTAGGTTAAGAAGCTGTTGGGAAATTCTCGTTTCAAGCCAGATGGTTCAACATCAGGCGCGTCATGGCGATATAAATCCAAGTTTCGTCTGTGCGGGTAAGACGCTCATAGCTTTTGCAGAGGCGGCGTGAGTGGTTCAACCAGCCGAAAGTGCGCTCGACCACCCAACGGCGCGGCAACAGTACAAACTTCTTCGTTTGTTTGGGACGCAACACCACCGCCAGATAGAACTTGAAGCGTACTGCGACCCAGTCCAGCAGACGACCGCTATAGCCGCCATCGACCCAAATCTTGCGCAGATTTTTACAGCCGCCGGGCAGCTGGCTTAACAGCCAGCGCGCTCCGTCCCGGTCTTGCACACTGGCTGCTGTTACCCCGACCGCCATGAGCCAGCCCTGGATATCCACCAGAAGATGGCGCTTGCGACCATTGACCCCCTTTCCCGGCATCGAAGCCACGTACTCCGGGTACCGCGGTACACTTGACGCTCTGGTTGTCCAGGCAGCCCGCGGTCGGATGTTTATGACGCCCGGCTTTCTGCCGTGGCCTGGCGTGTAGCAGATGATGCAACCGTGCCCAGGTTCCATCGGATGACCAGCGTCTGAATTAGTAATACACTGCCGTCCACGCCGGAAATTCGCGGGGCAACTGCCGCCATTGGCAACCGGTCTTCAAGCTATAGAGAATGGCGTTGATCACCTGCCGCAGACTCAACTCGCGTGGCCTTCCTAATGTCGAGACGGGCAGATGCGGCTTCAGGTAACGCCATGCGCCGTCGCTCAGGTTGCTCGGATAGCGCTGCTTCCGTTTTTTTGAGGCATGATCAGGTCAACTAAAAGTAAAATCCCTATAGAGGGAATTCGAGAATCAGAGTTTCCAAACAGCCTCTAAGAGGTTAACATAGCTTTATCAAACTGCACCCCTAACGCATACATAGCCATAAAAAAACATCTACAACCGCGTTTTTCTGCAGAGAATTATTCTCACTTACTATAATATAACCATCGGTATGTGCTAAGGATGAAAGCATGTGAGAATTTTGTTTAATTCCCGGTTCAATTACGGGTAAATCTGATTGAATTGAATATTTCAATTTCACACTCATTAATTTTGTCCGATCGCTTGTGTTTTTTATCTCGGATTGAATGACAGCCTTTTTCACCGGCCATTCAAATTTTCTACCCGACAAATAATTTATTAATGGGTTCACGTAATGTTTGAAACACAGGTAAGCTGAAACAGGATTCCCGGGCAACGCCATAAGCAGAGTATTTTTTTTCCTGGCAAAAAACATCGGTTTACCCGGTTTTTGTCTGACTTTCCAAAACAACTCATTAAAACCGCATTCAAGTGCCATATCACGCACATGATCATGTTCGCCCATAGAAACGCCGCCTGAAGTAATGATAAGATCACTTCGGCAAACTGCATTTAATAAAACCTCTTTTGTTAATTGAGGATCATCTTTTACATGAATTACTTGCCCAAGTTCCCCGTTTGCTTCAATGACAGCAGCTCTTAACATAGGGGTGTTGGAATCTCTAAGTTGATGACTCTCTACTGTTTGGTCAAAAGGAACCAGTTCGCTACCAGTTGTAATAATAGTCACTGTTGCTTTTCGATATACTTTAACTTCTGTTATACCAAGAGAAGTTATTAATGCAAGTTGGCTCGATCCAATGACAGTTCCCGGTTGTAATAACTCTGAGCCCTCCTTAAACTCTTCTCCTGCAAACCGTACATGTTGGTGTTTCTTGTTAGCTGCTAAAATTTTTACCTTATTGCCACTTACTTCACATTGTTCAATGGGAATAATAGTATCCAGGTCTTCAGGAACAATTGCGCCAGTGCTGATTCGATAAGCAGAATGAGGCACTATTTTTTCTCCAACCGGAAAACCTGCGCTGCTTTCTCCTGCAATAGGTAGCACGACGGGATTATTTTCTTTTATTTTTTCGACATCCTGCCAGGAGACAGCAAAGCCATCCACAGCACTGTTTGTATAAGGGGGCGAAGAGATTGTTGCTAGCGTCTTTTCGGCAAGAACATAGCCAAGAGAATCAGATGTTGAAACAACGCCTGTTTTTCTAGAAGGTATATTTTTCTTAATAATTTCAATAGCTTGGTTTATGGATATCACTTTTTTACCCAGCGTTTTTCTTCATCATGTCCGCCACCCCATAGCATAGGGAAAGCATGTAAAAGTCCAGGGAAAAGTGCTTCCATACTTTCCTGTGCCCCTTTGGAACTTCCAGGTAAATTAATGATTAATGTTTTGTCGCAAATGCCAGCCAGCTCGCGTGACAACATCGCATAAGGTGTGCGTTCTTTACCATGGCGGCGTATAGTCTCAGCCAGACCAGGTGCTTCTTTTTCGATGACTTTGGCCGTTGCTTCCGGAGTTATGTCTCTAGGGCCAAAACCCGTCCCACCGGTTGTAATAACCAGATCAAAATGTTCATCTACTAGTTGCCGCAAACGATTTGATATTTGGTCTGAATCATCGGGCAAAATTTCATAGACCGGAACCGAGAGGTCTTTATCTTCCAAAAATAATTTGATGATTTTTCCGGATGTATCTTCGCGGTTTCCGGCAAATGTTGAATCAGAAATAACAAGAACAGCCGATTTTAATGGTTCGGCAAAATATTCTTTAAAACTGCTTTTGCCTCCCTTTTTCTTAACTAGTTTTATATCGGAAAAAGAGATGTTTTCATCTAACGGTTTAAGCATATCGTAGACGTTTAACAGCGCCCCTGTAACTGCAGCCATAGCTTCCATTTCAACACCGGTTTTCCAGATTGCTTTTACTTCCGCTGAAATTTTTATGGTATCTTTGCCGATATCAAAACTTATACCCACCCAATCCACAGGAAGAGTATGACAAAAGACGATCCAGGCAGCTGCATTTTTCGCAGCGGTTATGCCTGCTGCCCGTGCAACCTGTAATACATCTCCCTTGGGAACAGTTTTTTCAGTCACACGTTTTATTGTTTCCGAATTAGCCGTTAAAATTCCTTCGGCTTTCGCATATCTTAATGTGCTGAATTTTGGACTAATATCGATCATTTTGTATTTTTAAACTATTTATTTTGCTTTTGCATATAATTGAGTAAATTACCAGAAAATTACATTTTCAATTGACCTGGCATTTCCCGACAAAAATGTACTTACAAATTATTCCTGAACCCAGTGCACAGATTCATCTTCCATGATTTCTTTTTTCCAGATGGGAACTTTGTGTTTAATACCTTCAACAATCTGTTCCATCGCTTTAATACTTTCATTACGATGCACGGAAGAGCAAAAAACAAAAAGAGATAGTTCTCCGGTTTTTACCAATCCGGTACTATGATATATGTGCAGGCATTTTAACGGCCATTGCTCAAAAGCCTCTTCACGAATTTTTGAAAACGCTTGGTTGGCCATGTCTTCATAAGCCGAGTATTCAATTCCGGCCACATGTTTGCCCACATTTTCATCAGCGCGCACCTGCCCGAGAAAAATGGAATGGGCGCCTATGGCATGTTTAGCGCTATGTTTTGCTATCTGCTCACCGATAAAAACTGGATCGATAGCTCCCTGGATAAAATAATTTTTGGCGTTCATGGTTCTACTTTTTTTCCTCTTTCAACCAAGCTGCCAAACCGCCTGTAAGATTGAATACATTTTTAAGTTTATGATGATTTGGCAGCATTCTAATTGCCCGGACGCTGTTGATTCCATGGTCACAATAAAAAACAACCAGGCTATCGTTTTTCGATATGTTATGAATATTAGCCTGCAAATTATTTAGCGGGATGCGAACAGCATTTGGCAATTCCTCTTGGAATTCGGGTATCGAACGAACATCAATCAATTGTATTTTTTCGTTGTTTTGTAATTTTTTGTGCAGATCAATAGGGCTGATTTCATTTATTTTTTGCCGACTTGAACTGCAAAAACTTTCATAATCAAATGATTCAAAATCCTGGGCATTTTGCAAAGCCTGCTGCACAGCCTGTTCGTTTCGTTGAATGGAAAACAGCATCATTTGATTGCTCAATGCATCGAAAATCAAAACTTTCCCTGATAAAACTTCGCCTACTCCGCAGATCATTTTTATAACTTCGTTTGCCTGCAAATTACCGATAATTCCCGGAAGAACGCCAATGACACCATTTTGCGAACAATCTGGTGCTGTTTCGGGTGCCGGGGGGCTGGGAAACAGGCAGCGATAAGTTGGGCATTTCTTGCCTTGATTATCTGTAAAATTTAATACGCTCAACTGTCCCTGAAAGCGGTCTATTGATCCTGAAACAAAAGGTTTATCTAGGTAAACACAAAAATCGTTAATCAAATAACGGGTTGGAAAGTTGTCTGTAGCATCAACAATGACATCATATTGGGAAATCAAATCGCCAGCATTTTCCGGAGACACTCTTTGAATGTATGCCTTTAAAACAATATTGGGATTGAGATCCTTTAAACGATTTACCGCGGCTTCGGCTTTGAATTCTCCAACCTGTGAAAAGCCATACAACACCTGGCGATGCAAATTAGAAACCGTAACTTTATCGGGATCTACAATACCAATCCTACCGACACCGGCTCCGGATAGATACATTAATATAGGGCAGCCCAATCCGCCTGCACCGATGACCAGTACCTTTGCTTTTTTTAAAGCCTGTTGTCCTGTTTTGCCAATCTGAGGTAAAATCAAATGGCGGTGATAATACTGAATTTCCTCTTTATTTAGGTTCATGGCTGCCTTTAAAAAATCAGCCCCCCGCAAAGGGTGGCATAACCGCGACCGAATCGTTATCAAAAAGAAGGTAATTGTCTTCAACCATTTGCTGATTTACAGCCATTCTATACGTATAGTCTTTTAAATCCGGATAATTTGTGATTAATTTGTTTTTCAAGTCAGTCATATTGTCTGTGTCTTGAATCGTCAACATGTTCTTCCCCACCACATCGCTCAAAACACCAAAAAAAATTACATTAACTTGCATAGTTTTCCTTACGTTTTAATGGAAACGGTTTATGTTTGTCTGTTTAAATTAAATTTCTAGGTATTACTCTAATATCAATCCGGCTATCAATGTGATCGTCAGGTTTCGTGTGACAAAAGAAATGAAACCAACAGCAAGCGCAAATGCCAGAAGTGATAGTGTTCTCAAGTCACCAATGGAGCCAGGCCATTCCCAAAATCAAAATCTGTTTTTAAGTTTTTCCATCATCCACCTATCTGTGCCATTGAAAGATGATTTTTTGAAAAATGAATTATTTGCTGTGTACGCTGTTCCGATTCAAATCCGTCTTTTGCCCTTTTGGTCACGGCATATCTAATTGCCGTTTTTATTTCTTGATCACTTTTTCCTGAGCGCAGCATGTCTTTTAAATTAACGGCGCCATGATCATAGAGACAGGTTTTGAATGTACCGTCGGGAGTGATCCTTAAACGGCTGCATGTTGAACAGAATGTTCTGGAATGACCGGCGATGATACCGATTTTTCCCTTAAATCCGGGGATATCAAAAATCCGGGCAGTTGAACTCATTTTAAGATGTTCAATCATTTCTGGGAAAGAATTCTGCAACGTGTTGATAATTTCTTCTGCAGTATGTATTTCGTTTGAAAAGAGCCCACCATTAAATGGCATTTGTTCAATAAAACGAACTTCGATTTTATTTTTTTTGGCCAACATCGCAAAATCAACGATCTCATTGTCATTGACGCCTTTAAGAACCACCATGTTCAGTTTAACGTTCAGATCCGTTAGCAGAATTTTTTCAATGCTATTCCATACCCGTTCAAAATCATCACGTCGGGTAATTTTATAAAATACTTCTCGCTTTAACGAATCAAGACTGATGTTAATACTGCCTGATTTTATTATTTGAAACAATGGAATAGTGTCTTCTAAAAAATAGGCATTCGTTGTTAAATTAATTGTTTCCAGTTTTTCATATTGATTTATTCTGGTTAAAAAATCTGCCAGACCTTTACGCACAAATGGCTCGCCACCAGTAATGCGCACTTTGGTAACGCCTAAATCCAAAAACAGTCCAAGAAGGTGCTCCATTTCCTGAAAACTCAGAATATCTTCACGTGTTTTAAGATCAATACCTTCCTTGGGCATGCAATAAGTACAACGGAAATTGCAACGATCAGTTACAGCAAGCCGCAGATAATTTAAATAACGCCCCTGGGGATCAATCAGATGAGAATCTGTTGAATTTTTTCGTTGTGTAGCATGTAAAAAATCCATGCTCATTTAACTCCTTTCCAAGTACGGGAGGCTTTGCTGTTTCCGGCAAAACCTTAGCGGCCATGAACCCTATAATCATACTGTAGGTCTGCAGGCTCGAAGTTAATGTAAATAGTGCGCTAAATATACAAAACGTTTTTACTGATTTTTTATTTTATTAAAGATCAAAAAATCATTAGCATACGCTGTATTTCTTTTCATTGGATTCTGGCTCTTGGTGTTTTACACACACTTTTCGTGACCGTATTTCATAAGCAGCCGAAAAGGCTGATTTATCCGGCTATAGTCGGATAAATTACTGAACGAACTTCCACACACAACTTCATGTTTATGATTAAGGACAAGCAATCATTCCGCGCAAGCTCTGAAAGAGTGATGCTTTTATAGACTATCGATTCGATGCTTTTAAAGGCAGGAAAAACGATTTTGAATGGTTGTGATAAGCACTATTTCAAACCACGTTAAGTCTGATTGCCTTGTGTGTACTATAAAGGTTTAAGCCGAATAGCTTGTTCCTTCTGTTCCATCCTCCACTTTATAGACCTTGCAAGCCAACCCTCTGAGTTGGAAGTTGCCTTGTTCCTTATCACAGTATTCGTCAGAATCATGTAGGATGACCGCATCTGCCGATTTCCAGAGGCTCGATAATGCAGCCTCAGGTTCTTCACTTCCTGTTGTTTCCGGGTACCACCAGCCATGAGGAACCCTGACTACGTTAGGATGTGTGTCGTTACTGAGCCACGACCTGAGTTTAATTCGCTTTCCGCTAGTTGATTCCACCCATGCCCAATCCCCATCCGATAGATCCAGTTCGTAAGCCGTATCCGGATGGATTTGCATGCGAGGATCTGGCTCACGGCTACGCAGTTCTTTCGTAGACCGGCCAAGGCCAAAACTGTGAAACCAATAGTTTTCGCGCATGCCGGTGAAAAAGGTCAATGGATGCGTCTTAGCTAACTCTGGTTTCCTCGCATGGCTCTCCGGTGGTTCAACCCAGCTAGGCAATGGATCATAGCCTAGTTCTTCGAAAATGCTTGAATAGAGCTCAACTTTCCCGCTAGGTGTGCCAAAGCCGGTTTGTTCGTATTTCTTGAAAGTTATTTCAGGTGCGGAAGCCCGAACCTGGGTTGATAATTTTTCCCATGTTAAACCCGCAGGCTTTAACCGTTCATCGTAGGCCTCTTCCATGCTTGCTGGCCAGTCCTTCTCTTGTCCCAGACGAACGCCAAGCTCACGCCATAACATCCAGTCATGCAAACATTCTTCCGGTGCTTGGACCGATTGTTGTCCGCCCTGATAGACTGGAATCCAATCCCAATAATTAAACAGGTTCGGCCTTTCCAACCAATGGGTGGCCGGCAGAATATAATCGGCGAGTTGGGCCGTGGGCGACTTAATAAGATCCATGACCACTAACAGATCTAGGTTCATCAAGCCTTCGTAAATATGAGTGGTGTTGGGGTAACTGTTTAAGGTGTTGTTGCACTGCGATATAAGTGCCCTCATGCGATAAGGCTTACCTGTTTTCATCGCCTCCCACATGCTTGCAGGGTGGGCCATCGCACCTCCGGACACCTGGTTTGAGTATTTTTTGCCCCAAACCTTTTCCATTGCTGGACCGGTCTTTTCCAGTGTTTCCCAGCTCAAGAGCTTAAAGCGGTCTACTCCGAGTTGTTTCTTGCGTTGTTCAGGTGATAGTCTCTCATTGAGTTCGAATTCATCATCCGATGAAATTTCCGGATGGTACCCCATCAACAATTCGCCTCCCGGTACATCGAGGTTACCGGTGATGGACCTTAATATAGTTAAGGCTCTTAATGTTTGGGTGCTATTTGCATGGTGATCCGGTACTGCCCCCCAGGGGATCACAGCCGGACCAGTTGTGGCATACATGCGGGCAGACTCGCGAATTTTATCCGCTGGCGCCGTGGTAATTTCTGATGCCCACTCGGGAGTGTATTTCTTCACTCTTTCAGCAAGCTGCTCAAAACCAACTGTCCACTTTTCTACAAATTCTTTATCATAGAGTTCTTCTTCGATGATCACATTGATCCAAGCTAGTAAATAGGCGCTGTCCGTAGCAGGCTTAACCTGCAGAAAAATGTCCGCTTGATCACTGTAGCTATTACGGCGTGGATCTGTGACGATCAGTTTTGCGCCTCTATCCAGGGCACCTTTAATCCACAGGTATTCAGCCACCCATCTTTGCGGACCCGGAGCGTGGCCTAAAAGCACGATACATTTGGTATTCTCAAAGTCTGGAAACTGCCAAAAGCCGTAAGTCGCTTTACTGGGCACTGTGGAATTGGCTAAACACACGTATCCCGTCCAAGTCCAGTTCGGACTTCCCAGTAGGTTCATAAATCTTCGTGAGGCTGCACCGGCGTTAGAGCTCCAGCCATAGGTACTGCCGATTGTTTCCGGCCCGTCTTCGGCTATCAACTGCTTCATCTTATCGGCAATCTCATCTAAAGCTTGCTTTGTGCTAATTTGTTCCCACTGACCCGAACCACGCTCACCGACTCTTTTTAGCGCATGCCTTAATCGGTCTGGGTGGGTAATATACTTATTTGCGTTGGCACCCTTGACGCAGATCGAATTCGGCGTGAGAGGGTGATCCGGATTTTTTTTGATCGATATCACCTTACCGTCTTCAACGGTGACAAGAAGTCCGCAATTGATATCGCAAGTACTGCAGATGGCCCATTTCGTTTCTTTACTCATTTTTAGTCTCTCAAAATTATTTTTACTGATTAACAATCATCTTCAGCCAGACTTAGTTATCCCGCTAATTCGCAGTGGCGACATAACGGATGAATTAACATTAATCTAGGCCTCTTGGTTTGTAAAATACTGATTACCTATAATTAAATAGTCTAAAACTATATATTAGTTGAAGATGTAACAGTTTTTAATCCATAAGAAATGCCTATGTTTTCATAGATAATTAGTATTTTACAAACTCACCTAATTTATTGTATGTTTTATTAAGACACATCAATAAAAGGCTTGCGCTCATTAGTTTACCTTTCTAAAGCCAAAAAAATAAATCCGTGTCTCTTTAATAACTTTATGACAAACCTATAGTAAAAAATATATTTATAAAAATTTTGATCCGATTGAAAGTGCAGGCTTTTCTCAACTTCTTACTCTAAGATAAAATAATTAACGACGAGACAGGATGTTTGTATTTGAGGTAGTACATAATGAATAATGTGAAAAAACTTTTTTTAGCGCTTGGACTGTTATTTTTATTGATTCAACTCATAACATTTATATTGGTGGGAATCAAAGGTATCTGGTCTGGCTATTGATTTTTAGACAAATAAACCAAGCCGAAATCGAACACGAAAAGTATTTCAGGCATTTCAAACGTATCAAGTCACCTAAGAAAGCTTGTAAATAATGGTAGCTAATGGTCCTAACTCGATACAATCCTATAAAAGGAGAAACAGAATTTGGAAAATATATTTAAAAAACAGTATTGTCGCTTAACAGAAGCAATTCAACCGATATTATTATTTGTGTCCAAATACAGATACCAATTCACACTAATTTTTGGTTTTCTTATTGCCTTTATTCCTTCACTAATATTCTTTTTCTACAGCGTCTTCGGTTTAAAGGAATAGCTTGTTAAGCGCTTAACAACAAGTCGGCATGTATATAAAGTTTTAGAATTTACCCAGATAGCCAAAGAAGGTAATACGAGTTGACCGTATAGTTTTTACAAAACATCATAAAAAAAGGCAGTGACTGGTGAGAACGAGAGCGAGCCCAAACGATTATGCTGCTTGCCGAAGGGCATGCGATGTTCGAAGTGGCGAATAGCAAGATGTGCTGGCGGAGACGATCCGAGAACGACGGAGCAAATGGTTCAAAAAAAGATTTCGCCAGCTTCCCCGATCAACCGCGCAACGGCGCGCCGAGCAAGTTGAGTGATGAACACCGCGCGCGGTTAATGAAATGGATCGACGCCGAACCGTTAATCAGTCGAGCCTTGGTTAATCATGTGAAAACCGATTATGGTGTTGACATCAGTGCCGGCACCTTGCGTAACGAATTGAAACGGATGGGATATGTATGGAAACGGCGCGCTACATAAAAAAGCGCGATCTCCGAGCACCTCGCGCAAGCCCAACGTGACATAGAGACTTTCATTGCCCAAACGCAAGCCGGCGCGATCGAACTGACGCAGGTCGACAAAGCCGGCTTTGCCCCGAACTGCCCGGTCTGGACCCAAAGCGGCGCAATCCATGCCGTCACGGCAAAACGGGGGCAGCGACTGAATGTGATCGGCGCCTTGCTGTCGTCAGGCAAGTTGGTCATGGCGAAGTTGTGGCAAAGCGTCAATGGGTTATGGTTCTTTGCGTTTTTGATGGCCATGCTGGAAAGGATCAACAAGCCTCCTTGGTCGTGATCTTGGGCAATGCCTCCATTTACACGGCTAAGAAACTCAAATCTTATTGGGACCTCTTGGAAGAAAAAGGGATGCAATTTTATTTCCTGTCCCTTTATAGTCCCGAGCTGAACCGGATTGAGCTGCTTTGGCACAAGATGAAATACGAGTAGCTCCAATTCAAGCTGTATACGCCGGAGGAATTGGAAGAGGCCATAGAGAGGGTATAAGAATTTTTGTGTAAAGGGCCATAAGGTAAGCAACGGCTGTTCCTTCTAAACAGGAGTAAAAAATCACCGTGCCAAAAACCCTCTCGCCCGAACTGCTCGATACCCTTACTATCGGGTTATCAAAAACCCGACGATCTGATTGGCGAAAACGGGCAATTGAAGCAATTAACCAAGGCGTTGGTTGAACGCGCATTGGAAGCTGAAATGGCCGAACACCTGGGTCATGCCAGGCATGAGCCCGTCAACCATCCCACCGGCAATACCCGCAACGGCAAGAGTCGGAAAACCCTGAACGGTGATTTTGGCGAATTGCTGATCGAGATTCCCCGGGATCGTCACGGCCAGTTTGAGCCACCAATCATTGGCAAGCCCCCCATCCCGCTGGACCGGCTTTGATGACAAGCTCATTTCGCTCTATGTCCATGGCCTGAAGGTCAGGGAAATTCAAAGCCATCTGGAAGAACTGTATGGCACTGAGGTTTCGCCAACCTTGATTTCCACAGTCACGGATGCGGTGACCGAGGAAGTGAAAGCCTGGCAATCACGACTACTGGAATCGATTTACCCGATCATCTACCTCGACTGCATTCATGTTAAAGTCCGTGATACCGGTGCGGTACGGGTCAAGGCCGTCTATCTGGCGATTGGGATTAATCTGGCTGGCAAGAAGGAAGTCCTGGGGTTGTGGATCGCCCAAACCGAAGGCGCCAAGTTCTGGTTACCAGTCGCCACCGAACTTGTGTCGATGGACTGAAAGGCTTTCCCGAAGCCATCGAGACCGTATAGCCTCAAACCGATGTCCAGCTTTGCATTGTACATAGAGTGCGCAACAGCTTGAGTTATGTCAGTTGGAAAATGCGCAAACAGGCCGCCGCCGACCTCAGGCGCATTCCAAGCCGCCACCGTCGTCGAAGCCGAGCAACGGCTGGCAGAATTCGAGGCCTTCTGGAGCGCAGCCTATCTATCCATTGTCCAGATTTGGCGGCGCAACTGGGATCTCATCTTCCCGTTTTTCGACTATCCGCCGGAGATTCGCCGGAACATCTACACTATCAACGCCATCGAGTCGGTAAACATGAGTTTGCGGAAAATCACCAAAAACCGCGGCTCGTTTCCCAGTGATGAAGCCCTATCAAAACTGTTCTATCTTGCTCTGATGAATATCAGTAAAAATGGATCCTGCCATGGCATGACTGGAAAGCCGCTTTACATCGGTTTAGCATTCAATTTGATGACAGGATGCCAAACCATTAATCAACCCCGTTCACCCAAAATTCAGGTCACCCTCGCCATCGATGAAATTGGCGAAGGATTCGGTGATTTATATAAGCTGCAAGAAATCTCAGGGTTATTTGCAGAGAGGTTGATTGAAATAAGCGGTGAGTATTTCATAAGGGGTAGCATTATTCAAACTCTTATGAGGCTTCCCGGTATTGTAGAAGTTAATGAAACGAATCAATTGAAGGCGACGGTCAGCGCTGTCCTTAAAGCAAGTCTGACTATGCCACATTTCCATCAGCGTGCGAATGACCCGTTCGGCTTTGCCGTTAGTTTGAGGCTGATTGACACGGGTAAACTTCTGGCCGATGCCGTGTTGCAGGCAGGTTTGCACAAAGGCATGCTGGCCTGTGCCTTTGTACTCCTTGCCATTGTCCGAATAAGCGTAATCGATTTGATATGGACACTGGGCCATGACGGTTTCCGTGAGAAAGTGGGCGGCGCTGTCATGCGTTTTATCCGGCAGGATCTCGGCATAGAGCTCCCTGGAGAAGCCATCAATGGCTACAAACAAGTACTCGCGAGGTTCGTTGGCGGATTGTCCTTTCAGTAAGGGGAGCCGCTTGGTATCAAAGTGGACCAGCTCGCCAGGATAGGATTTATTGTAGCGTTTGGCTTCCTGTTTCAAACGATCCTGGATCGCTTGTTCGACCTTGGCTAGACGTTTGAGGCCGTACTGCAGTGTCTTGAAGCGCTGGTTGATACTGTTACGCGGGGCAAATTCCTGCTGCCTAGCCTGCTTCAGGACTTTATAAATCGTTAGCCGACAGACTCGAAAGCGCTCAGCCAGCTGAGCCACTTTCCAGAGCTTGGTTTGATAAAGCTGCCAGATTTCCTGGCGGTCCAGTAAGGTCAATCGGGTGCGTTTATGAATGTTCATCTACAGTATTGTCCAAAATACCTCTGTACACGATAAAAATGTTATTCACAGGCTTATATTCAGGTTTTAAGAGCTATTATTCCCGGATTCTGTCCGTCAACAACGATCATTTCAGGGGGACACAAAAACAATACCCACAACCTGAGTCTGTCCTCAATTTTTTGGAATCCCTGTAACAGGCTCTTGGTCAGATAATCCATGACATAGTGGAACAAACTCTGCTCCAGTCGTTCATGTTTTTTCGTTTTCAAGGGTTTGACCGACTGATGTTTCCACTCCCTCGTCTTATGCGCCCAGCAAAAGGCAAGCGCCAACAGTGCCATCTTCTTGATCCGAAAAAAGCGGGTCAGTCGTGTCTCCTCCAGATGAAAGCCACACCCTTTCAGGCATTGGAACAGATGCTCGATTCCCAGCGCCGACCATAGACTTCCAGCGGTTGCGAGAAACGGTGGTTGCCCGCCAGAATCAACCGTTCACCTCTGTATAGGTTAATGCCGTTGAGCCATATCCACTGTTGGCCGATGCAGCGCCTTTTTCTTAGCGCGCGGCTTGTGCCCGCTTTCAGGTCGATGAATGCCGAGCGGACAGGGCGCTTATCACCCACATGTGCCATCAGCAACTGGTTTTCCTTTATTCGAATCAGATAAAAATGTCTTGTTCGTTGAGACACTGCCCGGCCACCCGTGACCGCCAATAAACTCGCGGTCGCCCAGCACGCCCAAAATCCCCCGGCGGCCAAACTGAGCGATAAATCGTTGCAATAAGGCGATGCGCTTGCGCTGGCTGGAGTTACCCTGTTTGTTCAGAACCAGGTAAGACACAGGAATCGCTGCGCCTTTGTAGACGATACCCTGCGTCAGAATGTTGAGGTTCTTTTCGCCTCACTTCCAGTTCGTGCGGTCAAACGTCAGATAGTACGACTTCTCCTGAAAATCAAACAGTTGTATGATCAGATGTAATCAACTGAATCAATAAAAACAGCAAATCCAGCACCAGTAATAATTTTTTACCGTCTTTCATAACCTCACGCTCCTCTGATTTTAATGAAGACCGATGTAAAAAATTGTTATTCGTCTGCTCATTACTAAAAGCATAAATCGAATATAACACGATGGGCGGGAAGGGATTGGTTTCACCTGTCGGTTTTCACGGCTTTGAAAAACTCGATCATCGCTTTGTTTCTGCCCGGCCATTCGGGATGCGGGCCGCTGCCTTCGCAATACCAAGTTTGTACGCCGTCTTTACAGCCGCTGTAAGCAACGCACCCTTCTATGCCTTGGACGGGAACGGTATTGGGTAAAGGTTGGCCGATTTTCAGATCTTTGGCTTTTTGTTCAAGTTCGTGCCGGTAATAGCTTTCCCAGCGCATGGGCTTGCCGGATAAGGATTTACGGTCCTCCAGGTTGTACTTTTTGGTGGCGCATTGATTGCAGTTCGCCCACCATTCAATCGCCTCTTTTCCATAATTCGGGAACAGCTTGTCGCGGCGGCTGTGCATCAGCATGACGGGTATGGGCTTCACACAATTGCGGTCGGTCAGATCATTCCCACGCATGCCCACCGCGCTGGGGGCGATGGCGGCGGGGATATGCTTGGTGCCGTTGAAAAAGGCGATAGCCATGGTAGTTGTGCCGCCGTCGGAATGCCCGGTCAGAAAAACCCTCTTACTGTCGATGCACCATTTTTCTTTAACCGCCTTAGGTATTTCGGCCAGACGCACAGCCTCTTCAGGCGATAACCTGCGGTGATCCGCATACGCGATGATAAAACCTGCCGCCGTAGCTTCCCGAGTCAAATGGGTAAATGCTTCGGTTTCTTCCCGATCCCTGCCGGCCGGCGCATACACCGCTAGTAAAGGATGGGCGACGGTATCTTTATAATTGGTCGGAGTCCTGACTGAAAAACGAATGCCATCGTCCGTTTCTTCATCGTCGCTGGCACCGGCCAGGCCCGGTTTCGAGCCTGGTTGACAGCCTGCCGCAGAGAGGCGATCCATATAGTCTGCGGCCGCCGGGATCACGTCTTCCTTGGCCGCTTCAACAGCCCCTTCGTCGACGGAAAAGTAGGTTTTGCTCGCGCCGGTAAAACCCGCCATGAACAGACCGGCAGCCAATACGAAAGTCATCAGGGGGTCCGGCTGTTTGCCGCGCAACCTAAGCCATTCGGGTTTGAACAAACCCACCAACAAAACCACGGGCGCGGAAATAATCAATACTCTAAAAAAGAACAGGAGGAGCGTACTCATCGGCTTTACCTCGTCGGTTGACTACAGTCAAACGAAACAATTAATGAAGAAGGCCAACCCGTACCGGCCTGGCCACAGGCAACAGCGTGGGCGAGTCGGCTATGGCTTTATCGATGCCAATCCCTATTGCCAGCCGATTCATGCCGTTGACGACCGCGCACAGGCAAATCGCGTCAAGAAAGCGGCGTTCGTCCCACCCTGCCTCAAAAATGGCCTTAACATCCGCCTGAGAGATCAATTGCGGGGTTAATGTCAGTTTTTTTACAAAATGCAGGATCGGCTTTAATTTCGTTTCCACATTCGCCCTGTCGATGTCGGCTTTTAGTTGGTCGAAGACGACCGCTTCAACACCTAATTGCATGGCTGAACGCTTATGCGCCTGATAGCAGAACGCCGACTGGTTGAGCCCCGAGATGTAGGTGATCAGAAGTTCACCCATCCCGCCGTCTTGCGGCGAAAAACTCGCCTTGACGTTTTCCAACAGCTTCCACAACAGGATGCCGCTTCGGGGATATTGGGCCAATAAATTGGCCAGCGTGGCCATTTCCGGACTTGAAGGCAGGTAAGACATAAGAATCCTTGGAACCATCTACGGTAGTCCGCTTAAAAAATGAAGGTTTCGACTTCCGCAATCAGGAATAAAGGAGGACCTCCACTCGAGATTTCGACCGCATGCGCCGCCGTTTCTTGACCTCCGGGTGAACTCAGGCAGTCTTCCAACGCCTTCATAGAGGGGAAATATACTTCGGCGATCCGATGATAAGAATCTTGCTCCCGTCCCGGTGCCGAGGTAATCAAGTTGGCATCAAAACGAATTTTTCCGGCTAGTTTTTCGACCGCCATCGGCACGTGTTCCTGTGCATAGCGGCGTTCGAACACGGCCACATCGGATGGTGTGGGATACATGACTATTAATTTTGCCGCTTTCATAATCTCTCCTTTCATAGCATTTGTTTATGATGTTGGGTATGATAGACTTGAAATACAAGGATTGTAAAATACAAACTGTCTATAAAAGAATAGGATTTAACTATACTTACTCGAGCAAGCACTTATGGAACTGCACCAAATCCGTTATTTTTTGGCTGTCTGCGACCATGGCAGTTTTACCCGCGCCGCGCAATTCAGCTATATATCCCAGCCGTCGTTGACCCAGGCCATAAAAAAACTGGAAGAGGAATTAGGCGGTGAATTATTCACTCGGGACCGTTCCGGATGCTTGTTGACGCCGCTCGGCCGTATGGTCGAGCCTAATTTACGGAAAATTTACAAAGAAACCTTGGCCACCAAAGCCGATGCGATCCGCTTTACCCGCTTGAACAGTGTTCCGCTGCGGATAGGCATGATGGAAACCGTAGGAGCACAACGGTTAGGTCCTGTCTTTGCCCATTACCGGCAAGCATTCCCCCATATCGAATTTGAACTGATTATCGGCATGGAGGCCGATTTGCTGAAGCAATTGGAAGCGGATTTGCTGGATTTGGTGATCAGCGCCCCGACTCAACTCTTGGCGCCGCCGTATCAATCAACGCTGCTCTATACGGAACGCTACGTCGTGGCTTTTCACAGCAGCCACCGCTTTCATCGCCTGTCCCGGATCGACTTGAAGGACATACAGGCGGAAGCGTATCTGGATCGGCTCAACTGCGAATTAAGGGAAAAACTCAAGGCAGTCTGCCAGGATCAAGAGATCAATCTCTACGCTTCTTACCGAAGCAACAGCGAAGACTGGATCATTAACCTGATCCGCGCCGACCTTGGCGTCGCCTTGATGCCGGAGTATACGCTGCCTTTGAACGCTCAGGACGTGCAGTGCCGCTATTTAGCCAATCCTGAAATCAGCCGCCAGATTTATGCCGTCTGCCTGCCGCAAAGCTGCAAAAAAACCGAGATTAAGGCTTTGCTTGCAAGTCTATCCAATCTTTAACTGATTTCTTGAACTCGATCTCCAGTCAAAGTTTGGCGACAGCTTTCCAGAATTCCAAAGCCCTGTCTCCGACAGCCAATATCGGTGTCGGCTTCAATTCTCGCTGGCGCAAATCCATGAGTACTTCTTCCCAGCTCGCCGACGATTCACGACAACCGTCGAATAGGGCCAGTAATTCTTTATGTCCTATTACATTAAAACCTATCATGGCGAATAAACATAAAAGGTCTTCCATACTTACACGCCGTCTGCCTAGACATAAACGTAGCGTTTTTACTCAAATCATGTCGCGTCCAGTCTCGATAATCCCGATCTCAATCCTGCTTTTACGGCTGATCGTCACCGCCGATAAGAACACGGCAATCTTTTCTCGGTTTTTCTCCAGCCAGGCCGTCACGGCTTTACTGTGGTGGACCTTCAAATTATCGAGTATCAAAAAGATCTTGCGACCCGCATCCTTGATAAGCCGCTGCATGAAGCGAATCAGGACCTCGGCAGTCATGGTGTCCCGATAGAGCATGAATCGCAGCGTGCCTCGGTAGGTGACGGCAGAAATCAGGTTAATACGCTCCCTTTTGCGCTGGGAAAGCACCAGCACGAGTGTTTTGCCTTTCGGGGCATAGCCGCGCGGGTAATGTTCGACGGAAGAAACCGCCGTCTCATCGCCCCAATAGATTTCCGCGCCTTCGGCCTTGGCTCGTGCCGCAATCATCGGGTAGTCCGTTTCCAACCACTTTCTGACGGCCTCCGGCTTTTGTTCGAAGGCTCGCTTGAGGGGGCGCTGCGGGGTAAAACCCCAGCGATTCAAATAACGCCGGACGGACGGATGGGTAAATCCATCAGAAAGCACTGCCGGATGTGCAAATGGACCGCCTTGGCATTCCAGAGTGCGAAGTTCAATTTCATCTGATCCGGGGTTTTATCCAACAAGTCTTGCCGTATTTTGGCTTCCTGCGCCGCGGTCAACCGGCGATACTCGCCGAGAGAGCGCCCGCGCTTGGCTTCCTTCGTGCCTGCGCCGCTACCCGAACGGCTAATCCACACCACAATGGTGGAGCGTCTGACCCCCAATTCTTCGGAAATGGACGTTTGGGAGCGGTCTCGTTGATGCATCCGGATTGCCGTCTTCCGGAGTTGTTCGCGGGCTGACGGTTCCAATTTTCGGGTATCAATTCGCTCATTTTTCATCAGAGAATGATGCCAGATTTGTTCGGTTTATTGTGGCCGGGTTAATAACAGTAGCTTTTTTATATCAGCCATAAGATTAACCCAGCTTAATTAATATGGATAGAGTTACCAGTCGACGGCAATGTTTTTAAGCAACAGCAATAAATCCTGCTTCAATTCTGTAGCGTTTTTTCAAGATTTTCCGCCCATCCTGCGTAACCGATTGTCGGCAAAACTGAAGCGCCGGTTTTATAAGCCGTTTCCGAGTCTACATCCACCCCGACACCATTCACAAACCGATTCATAAAATTGACGATACAGCAGATGCTAACCACATCGATAAACGCTTGTTCGTCCCACCCTGCGGCATAAATCGCATCCACATCCGCTTTCGTCACTTGTGTCGGGGTTAGCGTGAGTTTTTTGGCATAACCTAATATCGGTTTCAGCTTCTCATCCACTTTCGGTGTATCCAGGTTGATGCTCATGTTCCCGGTAAACACCTTTTCGTCGATGCCGAACGCTGTTGCCGCCGGAACGTGCGAGTGATAACAAAAACCGCAAGCGTTTAAACCGGAAATATAAGTAAAGATTAACTCCCGCTCCCCGTCGGATAAGGGCGATTCCTTACGCATGATGTCATCGATAAGGCGCAGAATTAACACGCCCCGTTTAGGGTATTTTTGAAAAACATCGGGTAAATTGGTTACACCTGGACTAGAACGTAAAAAAGACATGGTTATCTCCTGTAAGGTTTTAATGGATTGTTTAATTGGTACAAGTATTTTGAGTTTGAAACATTGCCCTCCATCAGTTAAGGTTTAGCAAATTCATATCTGTACCTTTTGGTACAGATTTAGTAAAAATTTTTCTTCTCAAATTTGCTTTGTCATCAATGTTTATTCGGTATTATGACCGACAGCGTTGCGTTGGCGATTTCTTCAAGATGTTCGCGGCAGGGTCTAGCGCCGCCCAAGACTTGGATGCCATAAAAGCTTGCTGTGATATAGCGTGCCAAGGCATGAGGATTACGGTCTTCCGGTATTTCGCCGTGGTCTTGGGCATTGAGGATGATCTCAAGGATGCTTTCTTCCAACTGGGTGATTCCAGTATTGACTATTTCAGCTACCGCGGAATCTGAACCGCGAAATTCTAAGGCGGCTTTGCCTAGCATGCAGGTTTTGTGCTGGTTGATGGTGCGATCTATAAGTTGATCGAATAACTTATGCAATGATTCAAATGCGGATAGCGGCTTAGCGGGAGGCTTCGATTGCTTGATCAGCATTTTAGTATCGCGAAAGAGGGTAAGCGCTTGTAAATAAAGCTCGCGTTTGCTGCCAAAGGCGGCATAAAAGCTGCCTTTGCCGATTCCCATCGCAGTGAGCAGTTCATTCATCGAGGCGCCTTTGTAGCCTTTATTCCAAAACACTTCCATTGCATTGTGAAGCGCTTTTTGGGTATCGAATTCGCGTTGTCTCATAGTCTTTTTTCTGTCCCAATTGGTACAGATTAAACTCGCTTGGTTGCATTATGTCAATAGACAGGTCAAACAAAATGCTTTTTGATTAATCCGTATTAACCGCTTTAAAGAAACTGATGATTTCTTTGTTCCGGCCTGGCCAGAACGGATGCGGGCCATCACTTTCACAATACCAAGTCTGCACACCATTCTTACAACCACTGTAAGCAAAGCAGCCGGGCACGCCTGACACGGGCTGAGTCATCGGAGGCTGTTTGCCGCTGGCTAAGGCATCAGCCTGCTGTTTGAGTTCTTGGCTGTAATAACTTTCCCATCCTTATTTTCCACCTTTATCAGGTATGTGGCGGTCGCTGGCCTTGTAAACTTTCGTTTCACATTTGTTGCATCGCGCCCACCATTCCACCGTTTCCTTGCCAAAATTTGGGAACAATTTGTCTTGGCGGCTATGCATAACCATGACGGGTAATGGCTTTACACAATTGCGGTCTTCTAAGTCGGAGGTACGAATACCGACAGCGCTGGGTGCGATGGCGGCGGGAATATGTTTAGTGCCGTTGTAAAAAGCAATACCCATGCTGTTCGTGCCGCCATCGGAATGGCCGGTCAGGAAAATCCGTTTTGTGTCGATACACCATTTTTGCTCGATAGCCTTTGGTATTTCAGCGAGTTGGATAATGCTTTCCGGCGATATGGGGCGGTGATCCGCATAAGCGACAATAAATCCGGTGGCAGTCGCCTCTTTTGTTAAATACATCATTTCTTCGGCATCGTCCCGGTCGCGTCCGGCCGGTGCATAAACCATGAGCAAAGGATGTTGTATAGTATTGTTGTAATTGCGTGGAGTCCTCACCGAAAAACCAATCCCATCCGTTGTCTTTTCATCATCACTTGCGCCGCCCTTCCCGATTTTTTCGGCATTAGTGAGATAGCTGGCTTCGCTAATCTCCATGCCGGCTTCGGCTTGAGCCGAAATCTGTTCATCCACGGCATAATAGTTTTACTGGCGCGGGTAAACCCGATCATAAACAGACCGACCGCAATCACGAAAGTGATCAATAAGTCCGGTTGTTTATCGCGATAACGCAACCATTCCGGTTTAAACAAGCCGACGAAAAAAACTACAAACGCGGCGACGATCAATAATCGAAAAAAAGCAGTAAGATTGGAGAAATAGTCAAATCTGGTGTACGCCGACTTTGAATCAGGCGGCGATCTGCTGTGTTTCCTCTGTTATCTCTGTCTCCCGGATGACAGCGACGCCATCCTGAAAGCGGACACCGTTCATTACGTCCGGCAATTGTTGAAAACCCCGTATCCGACGCCAGCCCTTTTCGGCCGTCAACGCCAGTTGGAAGACCAGTCCCAACAGGGTGTTCCGCGACACGCAGTTCTTGGTGCGGGTCGTCCGATGGCGAATCGTGGCAAAGCTGGATTCGATCGGGTTGGTGGTGCGGATGTGTACCCAGTGTTCCGCCGGGAAGTCATAAAAGGCCAACAGCGTGTCACGGTCTTTCTCCAGCAGGTTAACCCCTTGGGGTATTTGGCTTCAAAATCGCGCTGGAAAGCAGCCAGGGCCTTTTCTGCATTGGCTTTGGTCTCGGCCAGCCAGATCTCGCGCAGACGGGCCTTGGCTTTGCCCTGCACCGAATCCGGCAACGCCGCCAGGACATTGGCCGTCTTGTGCACCCAGCAGCGCTGATGGCGGGTCGTAGGCCAGGCTTCATTGAGCGCCGCCCAAAAGCCCAGGGCCCCGTCGCCGATCGCGAGTTTGGGCGCCTCCTGTAGGCCGCGAGCTTGCAAATCCTGCACGACGCTCAACCACGAGGCCTTCGACTCCCGGTAGCCGTCCGACAAGGCCAGCAGCCGCTTTTCGCCTTGTTCGTTGACGCCGATCAGCACCAACAGGCACAGCCTGTCGTCTTCGCTGCGTAAGGTCGAGTAGATGCCGTCCGCCCACACATACACATAGCGCTCCTGCGCCAAATCCCGCCGATTCCAGGTTTGGTAATCGTCAGCCCACTGCGCTTTCAAGCGACTGACCACGGCCGGCGACAAGCCTTTGGCCTCGTCACCCAGCAGCACCGAGAGGGCCTCTTGCATGTCGCCCGTGGAAATGCCGCGCAAATACAACCATGGCAGCACCGCTTCCACGCGCTGCGCCTTGCGCACATAGGGCGGCACCAGCGACGAGTTGAATTTAATGCCGCCGCCGGAACGATCCCGCACCTTGGGGACTTTCACCGCCACCGGACCCACCCCGGTGACGATCTCCCGCTCCGGCAAATACCCATTGCGGACGACGGTTTGCCGTCCACGTAAATCCGTAACCTTGGCGTAGTCGCCCAGGAACGCTTGCAACTCCGCTTCAATCGCCTGTTGAATCAGAGCTCTCGCGCCGCTTCTCAACAAATCCGTCAAGGGATCGTCAATGGCCCCTACCCATTCCTCGTGTTTTGCTTTATCTTTGCTCATGGCGTCTCTCATTTTTGCTGGGATTCGATCCCGTCAATATTATTTCAGCAGAGGACGCCCCCTCTCTTCAAGCTGGGCTATACACCAGATTCAGTTATAACTCCTATCTGCTCATGTATGTCTCAATAGCAGCCTATCAATATATTGACCCGGCAATTAAATAGTAAGAACTTAGCAGTGAGAGTCCAGTCCTACAGCAATATTTAATAATTGGTGTAGGAGATGGGCAAAGAAGACGGTAGAAGATTATGCTCGGCAGCGCAACACGAACGCCGACGGCAAGTGATACGAGCTTGGAAACGTGGCGTCATCAAAGCCAAGATCCCAAAGACGTGGGATTAAGCTACTTGGGTGTAGACAAAACATTCGTGCTTATGAATCGCAAGGCCAATTAGCGCCGCGGCGCCGAGGCCGAAGGTATGGCTTCGGGGGTCGATTAACGGAACATCAGGAAAACCACCTTCGCCAACTCATCTGCGACAAACGTCCCGAGCAGATGGGGCTGGACTTTGCTTTGTGGAATCGGCTGGCAATTGCCCGGTTAATTGAACAGGAATTTGGCCTGGTGTTACCGATCCGTACCGTCGGCGAATACCTCAAACGCTGGGGATTCACTCCACAAAAGCCGATCCGGCGTGCGTATGAGCAAAGGCCCGAAGCGGTACAAGCATGGTTGGATAAGGACTACCCCGACATTGCTCGACGAGCTCAGCATGAAGGTGCCGAAATCCATTGGGGCGATGAAACCGCTTTAGCCAATACCGATGTGCGTGGCAGAGGCTATGCGCCCAAAGGGCAAACCCCAGTGGCCTATACCGTGGGGGCATGATCAGTACGGTCACCAATCAGGGAAAAATGCGTTGGATGATTATCGACGAGGCCTTTAATGCTGACCGGTTTATCGAATTTCTACCTGCGCTGATAAAAGACGCAGGCTGCAAGGTGTTTTTGATTGTCGACAATCTCAAAGTCCATCATGCCAAACCGGTTAAAGTGTGGCTAGAACAGCATGCAGAGCAAATCGAAATGTATTATTTGCCCAGCTACAGTCCCGAGCTAAATCCGGACGAACGCCTGAATGCCGATCTCAAATATGCGATAGGTTCAAAGGTCGCCGTTCGAACCCAGACCAAGCTAAAAGCCATCACTACCGACCATATGACAATGCTTGCGCAGAACCCGGCGCGGGTAAAAAATTACTTTCAAGACCCGCGGGTTTTATACGCGGCTTAATACTAATTAATTGCCGGCTTAATAGTGCGGCTAAAACGCATAAATCTAACCCAGTTGGCGTTGGCGTTTGCCAGCGAGGCTGACCTGAAATCCCGCTACCGCCGGCTGCAGCGCTTCTTTCAGGAAATCGTCTTTGATTATGATGCGATGTCGCTAGAATAGTCGCCTACCTGTTACCAGATTTTGTCCTTATTTTTCTTAACAATTTTTTACGAAGCAGCTGATACGGCTCCAGGCAGGAGGGAATCTGACATCCACAAATTTGGAGAGAGACCTTTCAGTTCTCAATGGCCTTTTCTTCGGATTCACAATCGTTATCGTTTTCAGACATTGTCTCTGGTTCCGCCACTAACCCCGATTCTTCCCGGGCTGTACGTACTTCTTCGCCTTTGCCCTGAGCATAAGCCGCCTGATGCGCCCGCTGTTCAATCGAGACAATGCGCCGAGCTAGTCGGTGTAACCGCTGTTGCCATTGGTACCTCGCGGTTGAACATTGCTTGCTGGTCAATATCTGGCAAAGCCATAGCGTATCCATGGCGATCATCAGCTGATCCAGCAAGCGGATCAGCTCTACAAACTGAGCGATCTGCGGTGAGGTGATGCGGGCTTTGAAATCTGTCGGGTGGGTATAGCGCGGCGCTTCGGCAATGCCGTTATCGGCGCAGAGTTTGTCGAGCCGCGCTTTTTCCTGCTGCAGTTGCACGGCACAATCGCCGATCATGTTACTGACGATCTCCTCGATATCATCGATCGCCTGTTCCGCGCCGACGATTCGCAAGGTGACATCAATCGCATACAGCGAGCGAATCAAGCGGCCGTAGCTCCGGCGAATCACCCGAATGGCTTGTTCGCTTTGGATTTTGATAGTGCGTTCGAAAACCGGACGACTGATGGCCGGGCGAACGGTTTTCTCTGGCGCTGTCGTGTCTGCCATGCCTTTTCCTTTGAGGGGTTGCCGTATCACGCCCGATAGTAAGTTGCTTTGTTCGGATCAATTCTGCAAAAAATGGCCGATCTAACGATCTATTGCTGCCAGTAATGGGGAGTTATCCGCTTCAATGTTCGGCAATGGCGCTGATTTTCGTTTTGAAAATCAGCTTGGCTTTTTCCATGGGTACTTTTTTGCTGATCAAATGGAGACGTAACATTTCCTGCCGTCTTACGAGACGATGTGGACCGACTTTGCGTCGGCGTTCCGCCTTCAGGCGGCGTGGATGATATCCATCGACGGGTCGGGTGCGTTAAGCCCGATGATGTGAATGCATTGTGCATTTGTTAATCCTGTTCAGGGAAAGCCAATTCCCCGGTCGGGGTGATTCGCCTCCCGAGCATCAAACTCACAGCCGTGCCGGTGGGTTTAATTCAGTCTTGATCCGGGCACGGACGGAGGAGGTTAGCAGTATGGCAAATCGCGGAGTTAATAAAGTCATCCTGGTCGGCAACTTGGGCGCCAATCCCGATATCCGGTTTTTAGCCAATGGCGACCGGGTCACGGTAATTCGTCTGGCAACGGGTGAAGTTTGGAAAGATCAAAACGGCACTCAGCAGGAGCGCACCGAATGGCACCAGGTGGTGTTTTATCGCCGCCTGGCTGAAATCGCGGGCGAGTTACTGAGGAAAGGCAGCAAAATCTACGTCGAAGGCAGTCTACGAACCCAGCAATGGGAAAAAAACGGTGAGAAACGCACTGCCACCGAAGTGGTCGCCAACGATCTGCAAGTTCTGGATCGGGCAAACAGTCACGAGACGGCTTTCGGTAACAGCGAAAAACAGAATTTAGCCAAGCCTCGGCAACACCGCTCGAACACATCGGCTCGACGCGGATGAGAAGGGCGATGATCCATTGGTGAGTTAATTCTTCAACGCACAGAAAAAGCTTTTCAACTCGAGTATTCATTAATCCTGCCGTTGCAGTTCTCGCTGTATCGGTATTTTTTAACCCCATGGGGATGCCATTCCCCGATTGGGGCATTGCGTCCTCACTTTATTAAGGAGAAACGCAATGAGCTATCCATCCAAAAACACGCCGCCAAAAACCCGGAACCTGCCGATGCCGGTCGACGCGCATCAGGTTTACGGCCTCTCGGAGCAATCCTGGAAAGTCCTCACCGAAGTGACCTTTCCGACGGCCAAAACCCCGGAAGCCATCATGATGGCGCTGGATTATTGCAGGGCTCGTAAGCTCGATATTTTCAAAAAACCCGTGCATATCGTGCCGATGTGGAGCACCGCCTTGGGACGCAATGTGGAAACCGTCTGGCCCTCGATTATGGAAATACAGACCACGGCAACCCGGACCGGGCTTTGGGCGGGCATGGATCGGCCGATCTGGGGACCCGATGTCACCCACACCTTTACCGGCAAATTCAAAGATGACAACGATACCTGGCAGGAAAGCACGGTCACCGTGACCTTTCCCGAATGGGTAGCGGTCACCGTTTACCGTCTGGTCGGCGGCCGCCGCTGCGCCTTTACCGAAGAAGTGTACTGGATGGAAGCCTACAGCACCGCGGGGGGTAAAAACTCCCAGCTGCCGACGGCCATGTGGATCAAACGACCCAAGGGCCAGTTAGGGAAATGCGGAAAAGCCGCCTCGCTACGCGCCGCCTTTCCGGAGGAGTGCGGTTATGCCGCTGAGGAGATGGACGGCAAAAGCCTTGATAACCTGAACGACGGCGCCGTGATAAACGGCAGTGCCAGCCGACTCGATGCGGTCGACGACGACACTGATGCCGACACCGGCCCCCGTGTGATCGATCTGTCGATGATTAGTCCCAAGGTCCAAAAAGCGGTCGCGGAACTGGTCAGGCGCACGGCCATGGCCGGTGCCTGGAAAGCCGCCTACGACTATGCCAACAACAAGTTCGCAGGGCTGGAATTGACCTATGCCATTACCGAACTGGACAAAGCGTCTCATGCCGCCAAAGCGGCATCGAACCCCTTCGATCCTGGAAATCAGACCATCGACGAAGCTTCGATGCCGCCCGTGTCCACGGTAGCTTCGGAAGCCTTGCATAAGGCCCGTGAGACCTTGGGTTCGTTGCGCTAGTTGAGGTCAAGCTTTTACCTTTTACACCGGCGACTCAGCCGGTCGTTATCCACCCTTCCAGGGCGTCATGTTTCGCCCTCGGGGTGAATGGCATGACGTCCTGCATTAAAAGGAGACGTCATGAACGCCATCGATCAATCATTCAATCGAATACCCTGCCATACGGACTGGCAACGCTACGACTCGCCCACGGTGATCCGCCGGCATGGCCGCAGTTTTTTGGAACGGGCCTGGAAACCGGAAGGGGTAGTCAATAACACAGCCGCAATATCGAAAACCCTGCTTCACAGCCTGGTCGAGAGCTACGGCGGTCACTGTGTAACAACGTCAGATTCCATCCTGTTGATTTTTGATGACTATCACTGGACCCGGCGTTGTGATGCGCAACTCGTCAAGCTCGGTCAACCGACGCAGCGTTGGGGGTGCTACATCCAGCTGCACGGGGTGGAGTGATGAAAGTCATCGATGTTTCGCAGCGCTCGCCCGAATGGCGGTTGTGGCGGTCGCAGGGCATCAGCGCCAGTGAAGCGGCGATTATCATGAACTGCTCTCCGTATAAGACGCCTTGGCGGCTATGGGCGGAGAAGAAAGGACTCGTGCTGGAACAGCCGCTGGAAAATAATCCGTTGATTCGCCTGGGACTCGAATGCGAGCCGCAAGCGCTGCAACGTTTTGAAGATAAACACGATGTGCTGTTATTGCCGCTCTGCGGTGAGTCGGATCGTTTTCCCCTGATGCGGGCATCGTTTGATGGTTTGTCCGAAAGCCATGAGCCCGTGGAAGTGAAATGTCCGCATGAATCCACTTTTCTGGATGTGCTGTTAAACCGCGAGCAATCGGCAGCCTATCAACTGTATTGGTGCCAGGTGCAACAACAGCTCCTGGTCGCCGAAGCCGCACGCGGGTATTTGTTTTTTTATCACCAGGGCCAGGATGTGGAGTTCGTGATCGAGCGTGACGAAGCTTTTCTTACGCAACTGATCGAAACGGCCATGGATTTCTGGTCGGCCGTCAAAACCGGACGGGAGCCGAAAAAGGATCCGGAACGCGATCTTTACCTGCCCCAAGGAGATGACGAACAGCAGTGGCAACGATTGGCCGCTGACTATCGCCAGAATGCGGAAAAAATCGACGACATCAAAGCCCAGCTCAAAGCGATGGAATTGCAGCAAGCCACGATCGAACACACGTTGGTCGGTTTGATGGGCCCCTTCCTGGCTGCCGAGCACTCCGGATTGCGGATCAGCCGCTTTCAGGTGCAGGGGAGCATTGATTACAAAGCGGTCCTTAACGCCATGCTGCCGGAGGTGCCGGAATCGGCGCTGGAATCCTACCGGAAAAAACCGGCCGAGCGGGTTCGAATCACCTGCCGCGATGACGACGGCAAGCGCGCGGAAGTGCCTTTCGATGCCGAGGCGTTGAAAGACCTGGCGGGTGTCGATTACTGGTTCTGAAGGTTGTCTTTGATGGAACTGGACCCCTGCATGGCCTTTCAGGCCTGCGGGGCGTCCTGATCTTTGCCGGGCCCGGCATCGGCAAGGATTTCAGGCTGATCGGCCAAGTTTCCTGGCTTTTCCTCTGTCCTTGTGCGCCAAGGCCAGAGGAAAAGCCAGAACATTCAGGCGTTTCTTTCGAGGAACCCCGAATCCGGCGCTTGCCGGCGTTCCGCTGTTGAGCGGCAGGAAAGGTTAACCCTCTCCTGTATCAGGTGCGTCAAGCCTGATGTTGTCGTCCCGTCGGGGTTCATCGCCCCGCCGGGTCATGGTGGCCCCTTATTTTAATTAGAGGAGGTCCCTCATGAACAAAGACTTTTGGAAAACCTTATATGCCTGGCTGGAAACGGCCAGTCTGGAAGAGATCAAGGTCAAACGGTTGCGTGTGCAACAACTGCTGGGTGAAAGCCGCGACCGCGACTTGAAAGCCGACATTCGCCGGATCTTGCACTTTATGGACGAGGAGATGGTCGCCCGCGCCGAACTGGCAAACGTCATGCGCTTGTCCATGGCCCACTGATCTCGATTGCTTTACGTTTATTCATCATTCATCCCCTGGATTGCCAGGGAATCTACTCACCCGAAGGGGGACACAGCACCCTTCAGGGGCATGGCGTGTCTCTGGTTTCGGGTTTCAACCCAAACATAAGGAGCTCACCATGATTCAACAGTATTCCATTGTCGACACCTTCGGCATTCCTGCGCCCGCTTCGATGAAAGTGGAAGGTTTTAGCCCGGCGCACAATCCGTATGTGCCAATCAAAAAGTCCTATGTGTTTCGGAAGGATCATCTGCGCGATGTCCTGGCGTTTCTGGGCTCGGCCAATGGCGATGGCTTGTATCTGACCGGTCCTACCGGCTCAGGTAAAACATCGCTCTTGGAGCAAGTGGCCGCCAGGCTGCATTGGGGGGTCCATTCCGTCACCGGACACGGCCGCCTGGAACTCAACGATTTGCTGGGCCAGTACATGCTGGTCGATGGCGGCGCCATGAAATGGATCGACGGTCCGTTGACTCTGGCGGTTCGTCTCGGACACATCTTGTTGATCAATGAAATCGATGCGGTCGATCCGGCCGAATTGATCGGTTTGAACGAAGTCGTTGAAGGCAAGCCATTGACGATTCCGCAGACCGGGGACGTGATCGTGCCGCATCCCAAATTTCGTCTGGTCGCCACCGGCAACAGCCAGGGGGCAGGCGATCAGTCGGGTTTGTATCAGGGTGTGTTGAGACAGAACCTGGCTTTTCTGGACCGGTTTCGTTTGATGGAGGTGGGGTATCCCGAGCCCGAAGACGAAATGAAACTCCTGGCCGACGTCGTGCCGAGCATGCCGGAAACGCTACGCGAAAGCATGATCAAAGTCGCCAATCAGATCCGCAAGGTCTTCATGGGCGGTCAGGATGGCGCCGGGATGTTGTCGGTCACGCTGTCGACCCGCGGTCTCGTGCGGTGGGCGACCCTGGTGGCGACCTTTAAAAGCGCCCCCAATGCCTTGGCCTATTCCCTGGACAGAGCCTTGACCTTCCGGGCTGAACCGTCGGAACGCGAAGCGATTCATCGCATCGCTAAGGACGTGTTCGGCGATGACTGGCAGGTGTAGTCATGGCAGCGTGGCGTTTATACCGTTATCGCCACAGCGATGGCCGCTCGAAAGACTGGGCGGTCAGGGCGAATGCGGACGGTACGTTCACGACTCGATGGGGCAGAACCGCAACGCGCCTGCCTGGGGTGAGTACCCGAAGGGGTGTGAGGCTATTCGACATCGAAAAGCAAAAACAGGCCAAAGGCTATGTATTCGTCGCCGAGGTGGAGATCGACAGCGAAGGACACGTGCTTTTTCCTGAGCCAGCCAAGCCCGATCCGCCGCCTTCACGAGGTGATGCTTTGTATTGGCATATCGACTGCCGAGCCAAGCAGGAAGTCTGTCTGGCCTTGGCCAGCGAAATCAGGCGTCTGATCGATGTGATTCAATCCTTGTCGGACCATGCCGCGATGCCCCATCCCATCTGGGAAGGGTGGCAGCGATTGAGCGATCTGGCACTGGGCGCCGAGCCGTTTTCGCAAAGTGGTCAGATCAGACCTGCCCATGGCGTTTTGCCCTGGCTGTTTTTGATGAAGTTGAAACAGCAGGGCTTTGTCGGCGTTGAGATCGGTATGGCCACCGAAAACAACCGCGAGGTTTCAACCAATCTGAAGGCTGAACAGGACGTGTTGGATTTTTTCGGCACGGATCTCGACCGAATCAGAGGAACGGCTGAAATGTTAGGTTTGCTGAAACCTCGATTGAATCTGGCCTCGGTGTTGTCCGATACAGACGATCGTTGGTTTTAGAAAGTTATTCCCGCTCATTTTTTTTAACCCGGAAGGGGCGCGCTTGCCCATCCGGGCCGGGTGCGCCTCTTTCCCAAGGAGGTTTTTATGACCCAAGCAGCCAATATCATTTTGGACCGCGTCGTGTTGGTGAAAGTCGAAGCCAACATTTACGGCGCCCGCAAAAAACTGAAAAAGGAAGACCTGGTGCTCGCCGACGGCAGCAAATTGCCGCCCGAGGATTTGGCCAGTCTGGGATCCAAGCGGTTGCTCGATCCGGACCGGCTGACGGTGTTCAACCGCCTGAAAAAAGAAGCCGAACGCATCTGTTTGCGCGTCGGTACCCGGTTTTTGGGCGGTTTTGCGATTCCCAGCGAATCGGCCGCCGGCATTACCCTCGAGCTCGAACGGATTGCCCAGGACTTTGCCAGCGCCAAAGCGGAGTTTTTGGCCGGCTACGATGCCGCGGTGACGGACTGGGTGGTTCGCCATCCGGAATTTGCCGGCATTATCGAGCAAGCGGTGGATTCGGTGGAGTTCGTCTCGACGCGTTTGTCGTTTGACTTTTTGATTGTGACCGTCGGTGTGCCGGAAGCGTTGCCCGCGGAAGACATTGCACGCCTGGAAACCAAAATCGGTTCCTTGAGCGAACAGATGTTCTATGAAATCTCGGTAGAAGCCAATCACTTGATCGAGCAATCGCTATTGGGTAAGGATCAGGTCACGCGCAATGCGCTCCGGCCGATTCGCCGCATGCGTGACAAGCTCGATGGCTTGGGCTTTCTCGATTACCGGGTGGCGCCCGTGGTCGGCACCATCGATGCGCTATTGGCAAGGATTCCTGACAAAGGCGCGATTACCGGCAGTATCCTGCAAGAGATTCTCGCCACCGCCATGCTGTTGGCCGATCCGGACAAAACCCGGCGCCACGGCGAAGGGTTGCTGGCCGAGCAAAGTCATGCGATGGACGATGATGGACGGGAAGTGGAGGATGATCTTGCAGAAACCCCTGATTTGCGGGCAACAGCGGATCAGTCTTTACCGTTGCCGTTTTTATCGCCCTCAGTACTGTCTGACAGTGACATCGAAGTGGCTTACGGGCAGGATGACCCATCTGCCGCGGTTGAAACCGAGGAAGGTGGGGTCGCGGTCGCTTCCCGAGAAAATAACGAAGCCAGTCCGGACAGCGATCTGTTTTCCGGATTGTTCGGCGGCATTTTCGAGGACGAGGGGGCAGGGGATATGGAACAGGGTGATCGCCGAACGGAGAGTTGGAATGAACTCACCCCAATGGCCGAAAGCACGGGACAGCCGTCAAATCCCACTGTTCCTGCCGCCGTCACCATCGAGGCGTCTTATTCAGATGCATCCCCAGTGTCTAACGCCGAACCGGAAACGGTGATGACGGTAGAGGATGACAACGATGAGGCCGTTACAGACCCCGATTATTGGTTTTAACGGATAGCATTCATTTAATTGATACCCAACGGGGCAATTCACTGTCCCTTTGGGACGGTGGCTTGCCCTTCACTTTTAGGAGCAAGCCATGAGAGATAACACCTTACACCATGCTTTTCCGATTGTGGCGGCCGCCATCGGTAACCGCTTCGGCATTCAGGTCAAAGTGGGCGGCGATCAAGCCTATACCGACGGCAAGCTGATTCAATTGCCGGCTTACAACGGCAACGATCCGGATTATCAGGATTATGCCTGGGGATTGTTGGCGCACGAAGCCGCGCATCTTCGCTATTCCGACTTCACCCTTGCCTATGGGTCGTCGGTATTGCGACGGCGGCTGTGTGGCGCCATTGAAGATGTCCGCATCGAATACGAGCTGGCCAAGGACTTTCCCGGTACCCGACTCACATTGCGCACGGTGATCGAAAAAATGATCGCGAGCGGCGGCTTTGTCGCCGCCAATCAGGACGATCACCCGGCCAACGTGTTGTACGGCTATGTGCTGAAAAGCCTGCGGGCACGCGTGCTCGGTCAGACGGCTCTGAATCCCTTGGTCGAAATCAGCGACCGGGTACTGAAATTCCATTTTCCGGCCGGCGCGGTGATACGACTGAAAGGGCTGCTATCGGAAGTCCCGGATAGCCTGACATCGGAAGCCGATTGTCTGCACCTGGCGGATCGTATCCTGACTCTAATTGAACAGGAATGTGAGAAGCCCGTACAGGAAGACACGCAGCAACAGCAAAACCAGCCGGTTCAGGGAGATTCTGATATCGAAGCGAGCGGTAGCAAGGGCGATATGGAGCCTGACGAAGATCATGATCGTTCGGGTACAAACACGGATGATGCTGATTCTTCAGCGGGATCCTCCGGCCCAGACGAAACCACCGATCGCGATGATACGGCCGGCATGGATCTCATGCCCAGCCAGTTGTCTGACAAGGAATTGGCGGAGCAAGAAGACGAGCCGGACTTCCCGTCTTTGATGGCAACGCTGCAATCGGCCTCGGATGCAGACTTCGACCTTGACGTGTTTGATGTGGTCAAGTCCGCTTTGGCATTGGACGATCGGGATGCGCCTGAGACGGTGATGCCGGTCGGGCTCAAGCCGCTGGGTAACGTGGCGGCAGGACTGAGTCTGCTCAATCAGGTACAAAGCGAGTCGGTGAAAATTCGTGCTGCCTTGCAGGGCTGGGTGCAATCGCAAAGCCTCGATCGAAGCCATCCCGCATGCCGGGGTCGGCGAGTAATCGGTCGGCGGCTTCCCCAACTCGCATTGGGCGATCCCAAAATATTTGTGCGTCGTATCGTTCGACCTGCGCCAAATACCGCCATCCATCTGCTGCTCGACAAGTCCGACAGCATGGATGAACCGGTGTGGGGCGATAAGAAACAGTCGGTGGCAAACCGGTTGTCGATCGCCTTGGAAGCGTCCATGGCACTGGCTTTGGCATTCGAGGGCATAGCCGGGGTTAATCCGGGCATGACGGCTTTTCCCGGAAGGGATGACACCTCGGTGTTTCGTTTGCTGGAACACGGCGAACGCGTTCGCGCCCATTCGGCGGCGTTCTCGTTACGAGCCGGCGGCACGACGCCGATGACGGAAGCCGTCTGGTTCGCCGCCGCGGCGTTGCTCCGTTGCCGGGAGCCGCGCAAGGTGTTGCTGGTGATGACCGATGGTCAGCCCAACGACATCCTGAGCACGCTGGAGATTTTGCAGCGGTGCCGGAGCAGCGGGATTGAGACCGTGGGTGTGGGCTTGGGCCTTGATGTCGGTCATATGTTTCCGGTGGCGATCATGATCAACGAACTGAGGGAACTCAGAACGCAATTGTTCGCGCTGTCGAAAGCGGTGCTGTTAGCGGCGGCCTAAATACCCGGCAGTTATTCAGTAGCCCAATCCCTGAGCATCAGATTAGGGATTGTGGCTATGGGTAGCTGATTTGCCAGTGCCTTTTTCCGATGCTCTCGGACAGAATGAGAGCATCGGAAAAACAGACATTTCATGCATTCATTTGAGAATGCTGAATCCGGCGTTGGCCGGCGTACCATCTACAGGCGGCGCATAGAATCATCTGTGCGGGTCGGGTGCGTTAAGCCCGATGTTCAAGCACATTTTGCAACCACAAGGTGTATTTCACTCAATCCCGCTTCGGGCGATCATCGCCCGCCGGGCGACGGTTCATTCGGAGACCGGTGTTTTACTTTTAAACAGGAGACCTTCAATGAACTTTATCTTTGGCATCATCATCGTGGCGATGTTCATTCTCGCGCTGCGGGTGATCTGGGCAACGGCCTTTCAACTACTCGTGATCGTTAAAAACGGTTTATCCGCCATTCGGCGCCACACTGCGGGACGGTCGGCCCGAAAGGCCGTGCCGGTCGTCATGCCTCGAATCAGCCAAGAGGTCGATTGGGAGGCGATGTCGGAAACGGTGCGCCGGGAAATACAACGGCGCAACAGCGGCTCAGGCAATGAACTGGATCGTCTGGAGCTTCAATATCAAGCCAAACAGAAAACCATCAAGTTGTATGCGGCGGAAATTGAAATCGCCAAGCTGGAGCGGGAATTACACAAGATCAAACCGGTGGACGTGAGTCCCGACCCGGAAGTCAAAAAACGCCGTAGGGCTAAAACCCAGCCGGCTCAGACGGTCACCGATGACCATTCATCCAAAACCGCCCAGCAGGTATTTCAACTCCGGGAAGCCTTGAAGGGTGGGAAAACGATGCTACCGGTCAATCAGCCCGCCCGCCATTGAACACCTGCAAGGGTGCGCCAGTTCGCGTGTTAGCCGCGCGAACCGGGCTTTCGAGGGCAGGGGAGTCAGCGCTAAAGACCCAACTGCCCTCCGGCAACAGCGATAACAGGTCGCTCTGGGTCTCGCGTCTGAGTTGCCGGATTCGACATAAAAAAGGCCAGGCTTGTTCCGGGTTGTCGATTCGGCTCAACACCTCGGCTTCGACCGCATCGAGTTTTTTGAAAATGTGTTCGCACTGTTGAACGGTTTTGAGTCGCTCATCGACCGGAATTGCCATCGGTTTAGGCGGCTGATGTCGAGCCTCTGTCCGGTTCAGACTGAGAAAATCAAAAATGCGCAAAATCGGCTCAAACATGGCTTATTTCCCGTTCATTCGTGAAAGATAGCTACCATAATCCGTTTTTTATGCAAAATCAAGCGGGCTGGACAGGCTGTTTTTTTAACCTTATCCGCTTCAATAATCCGGCCGGAACAGCCATCCTGACGGATGGGTTTCCTGCCACATTCTTTTGGAGATCACTTATGTCGCAATCCCGTATTCCTATCAGCCAAGCAATGGCTGATGACACGATAGCCTGGTACCTCAATGATTACCGCTGCCCGTATTGCCTGCTCGATTGGCAGGATGAATGGGACTGCGCCTGTCATGATCGCTGCCCGGGGTGTCAGAAAGAAATCGTCCCGCTGCACAGCGAAGAGATTGCACATTAACCTGGCGGGAGCCTTTGTCCCATTGGAGAAAAGCTTGCCGTCGATCATCGTGGAGAATAGCCATGACACAACACTTTGTCGTCTCGTATGAAATCGATGATGTCCATCGTGTCTCGGTGGGTATTGAAGCGGAGAGTCCCGAAGTCGCCCAACAGATCGCCGAACAGGCATTCAATGAGGCCACGATCTGGGATGATACCGCGGCCATGCCGTTATTGGTCGACGATTACCAGGTGTCGGGTGATGAGAGGTTGGATTGGGAATGCGTGGCCGTCAAGCGATGGCCGGCTCCTGATTACTCGGTACAACAACTGAAAAAGGAACAAGCGGCAATGCAGGTCTGCCGTGGATTGGTCGAAGCCTATCAACAGGGTGAAGCCAACTGCGGCAGCAATAAGCGGGAAGATTTGGATCAGTGGGTGCCTTTGGCACTGCAAGCCTTGGGCAAGAGCGCGCTGCCAACCTGAGTCTTTCAGGCGATGGTTGGCTAAAACAGCGTTAATCATCACAGCTTGAGTTAGCCCCGTTATTTGTGGCGGGGTTCATTTTATCAACCCGAACGGGAATGTCTCATTCCCGGCCAGGGATTCATGATATTTCCGTTTTTTTATTTGAGGACAGCCATCATGAATCCAGAAATCTTTGAACATCGCTTCGGCAATGGCCAGTGCGTGCACTATCGCCGCTTGCCATCTGGCACCTGTTATCATGCCGATACACCCGAACCGGTCATCGAGCTGTTGGAACAGTTGCGGCAAAGCCGGCGCAAGATCCGGCTGATTTACGGCGACCCGGCAACCGGTCAGTCCTGGCACGAGGAACACGACGTTATCGGTTGTATAGGCCGGTCGACGGGTCCTATCAAAGTCCCGTTACTGGTCGAGCCCGGCGAAATCGGCGGACCGGCATTGCTGGATCATTGCATCATCCGCATCGATACCCCGCGCAAGGTACTCTACCGGCATGCGACGTTTCGGGTGGGCAACGTTACCCTGGTCAAGGGCGCTCTGCAAGGCTTGCCCTGGGAAGTATGGATCGACGATGTCGTGCAGGCGCGGTTTCAATCCAAAGCCGAAGCCCAGCAGTATCGGGATTTCATGCAAGGACATCGGTTTGCACGGCGTTAGCGCCGGCAAACCGGCATTACACTGGGTTCATTGAGCTTATTCACCCATCCCTGCGGGATATGCCATTCCGCAGGGATGGGTGATCAAGTATCCTGCAAAGATTGGGGCTTAACGCCGGAGTTTACCGTTTGAGTAGTTGGCGCATAGCTCATAGAGGGTGCGTACCGCCTGCCGATCACGGCTGAAAGCGCAGTTGGACTCGCACCTGTGCTCGAAATAGCGCCCAGTAAATTGCTGGCCGACGGGATGGGTCGCCAGCCAGACAGGAGTCGCAGCCCCCTGGTCCGGCGTTTCGTGACCGCCGAACCCCAGATTATGGCTTAAGGTCGAATGGACGTCGCCGGGATGACAGGCATTGACGCTGATGCGGTAAGGCGCGAGCGTTTCAGAAAAGGCCACGCTCAGCATGCGGTCGGCCTGTTTGGACTGACGGTAGGCGGTGTCGTTATCGTAGCGTCGGCGCACAAATTCCAAATCGTTTAAATCAAGGCCGCCGGCCCAATAGCTGGCGACATTGACGACACGTGCGGGTGCAGATGCTTTTAAAACCGGCGTGAATGCCTCGGTTAACCAAAAATAACCCAGCACATTGGTGGCAAACTGCGTTTCGATGCCCTCGGACGTCTCCTGACGGGTGCGCGGCGTGCAGGCGGCATTGTTGATCAAGACATGCAGGGGACCTGTCCAACGCGCCACCAGTCCACGGATGTCATCCTGCCTGCTCAAGTCGGCAATCTCATAACGCACCCTGGAATTTCCGGTCGAATCGACGATTGCCTTGACTGCCTGTTTGGCCTTATATGGATTGCGGCAGACCAGCACGACCTCGGAATCCGGGGTTGCGGCCAGTTGCCGGGCAATAGCTTGACCAATCGCGCCGGTCGCGCCGGTGACCAGAAAGACCTTGGCTTCGGCATTTCGGTTATTTGAAGAAGGTGAGGGGAAAGCCATCATTTCAAGACCTCAGCGTATTTATTTGGAGTTTGACGTGTTGCTTTTGAAACAAGATACCGAACTGCCGGAACGGCTATGCGGAAAAATGCGGATGCCATCTATTGACCTTTGGAAGTTTATAGCCGGGACTGATTGTCAGTCCTTTCTCTATAATAAATTTCATCAGGCTTATTTGCGGTAAATTTTGATTACCTATCCCGTTAGCTCATTGTTGGAATGTTAGAATCGCCCCTGTTCTTTTTCAACCTTCGCAGCGAAGTCTAGAGCATTTTCAGATTGTTTCCATGGAAACTTCAGGGGTGCGGACTCGTCGAAGGGTTTTTTGCTGAACGGGAGAATCCGATGCCTAAAGCCTATTCGATGGATTTACGGAAGCGGGTAATCGAAGCCTGCGATCAAGGACAAACGATCGCGCAAGTGGCCGCGCGGTTCAGGGTGAGCACCTCGTTTATAGAGAAATTGCAGCAACGGCGGCGCGAGAGCGGCACGCTGGAGCCCAAACCCCACGGCGGGGGACGCCAGCCTCGGCTATCCCCTGAGCATGATCAGAGGCTGCGTGTGCTGTTGGCGGCGCAGCCCGATACGACGCTGGCCGAGCTCAGAGAGAAGCTGGGGATACAGGTTCACCTCTCCAGTCTCTGGTATCGCCTTCAGCGCCTCGGCCTGACCTTCAAAAAAAACGCTGGTAGCGGCCGAGCAAGGGCGCGAGGCTGTGCGCCTGCAGCCGACTCTGGATCCGGCCCGGCTGGTGTTCATTGACGAGACCGGACTCGATACCGCGATGGTGCGCCGCTACGGCTGGGGAAACCGCGGAGCGCGCGTCCGAGGGGGTGCACCGCAGGGGCATTGGCACACCAGCACCTTCGTGGCCGCGTTACGCCAGCGGGGCTTGACGGCCCCGATGGTGATCCAGGGGGCGATGGACGGGGCCTGCTTCAAGGCGTATGTGAGAGAGTTTCTCTGTCCGACGCTGGCGCCGGGTGACATCGTGGTCTGGGACAACCTGTCCTCGCACCAGGTCGCGGGTGTCCGTGAGGCGATTGAGGCGGTCGGGGCCACGCTGAAGCCTCTGCCCCCTTATAGCCCGGATTTCAATCCCATCGAACAGGTCTTTGCCAAGCTGAAAGCTTTGCTCCGCAAGGCCGCTGAGCGGACCGTCGAGACCCTGTGGTCAGCCCTTGCTCATGTTTTGGATCAATTCACTCCGGCGGAGTGTGAAAATTATCTTCTCGGCGCTGGCTATGCCTTATAGGCAAAATGAAAATGCTCTAGTGTGTGCCGATCAAAATAATTTTCCAGCCAATCCCACTTGTGATATTACTGATTACCGAAAATTAAATCATGACTATTTCTGAAACTTGTAACACATTAACAATGACCATGGATACCCAGGCGACTCAGCAATTGCCAACCAATGAAATTCGTTTTTACCGAGCCAATGAAAAACCGTATGGAGCTTTTAGTAATCTCTATAAAAGGAGCATCGTGTTTGAAGGTGTGACCTATGCCACATCGGAACACGCATACCAAGCAGGAAAACCCCGAAAAGACAATGTGCGTGAGTGGATTTTAAGTGCTCCTACCCCCGCCTTAGTGGCAATGGCGGCTCATGGTCTTTATGTGTGGGATGTCGCTCCCGATTGGTCCAAGATTAAATTTGAACGGATGCGGGCAGTGCTAATGGCTAAATTTTCCCAACATGAAGATTTACGTGAACTACTGCTCAGCACTGGGGAGGCTAGATTGGTGGAAGCAGCCACTGTCAAAAACTTGGTGAACTTGGAGTGGGGCGAGGTGAATGGCAAGGGTAAAAATATGTTGGGGGTGCTGCTAATGGAAGTGCGAACTTTGCTACGGGAAAATATGGGCAGTAAGGCGGATTTTAGATATGGGTCTTGAAACGCAACGGACCGCAGCAAGGTGTGGCTGTTTGTAAAAACTTGTTGGCTTTTGGTTTCTGGCTAATGGCTTCTTTGTGATAATGCCGCATGCGATTTTGTTGAGAACTCTTTGGGACAAAAAAATCAACCGGCTTATCTTTACCCAGAGCCTTAGCAGCACGGACAAGATAAATGGGAGACTTGGCATACATTATTCCCCTTGCGCCTTCATACATGCAGTTTAGCGCGCTGAGCGCCTGCCCAAACCGCAAGGCCGAATACAATTTGTTATATGTAAAAAGTGCAGATGACATAAAATTGTCTTCGCTGAACAGTTTATACAGCAATCCGGCGCTACACCAATCTCCAGCCCCCGCCGTATCAACAATATAGGGTACACCAATTGCAGGCAGATAAACCCATTCAGTCGCTAGTGAGGGCGCACGAAAACGCAAGCCCTTGGCGCCTAAGGTTTGGATTTCTACCGCTACCTTGGAAAGGTTGAAATCTTGTAGATTGGAAATACGGTCATCGGCGTATTTCAAAACATGCGTGAGTGCCAAAGCGCGTCGCATTTCTTCGGCATCGCCGCGTATTTCGGACGGTTCAAAAAAGATGACAGCTCCCCGGTCACGGTAGATTTTTGCCAACTCCAGCGCCAAAGGCGTTACCCGGTCAAAGTAAAAAACCTTGGGTTCAGTGATAGTTTCCGTTACTGCATACACCAAATCTTGACTCAAGCCATAATCGGAAAATCTTCTTTTTATGCCGCACAATGGGCAGGCGAAGCTAAAACGGTGGGTTTTTTCGTCATCCCCTGGCCACTGATAAATGACAGGGGTTTGAATATTTGTTTGGTTGAGTAAAAAACGCGTGTCCGAGCCTAACGACTTTAATTCTCTTAGTAAACTTTTTCCCGCTGAGTCATGGCCGATGTGAGCAATGGGAAAACTCCGCCAACCCAAGAATGCTAAGATGGCAAGCACATTGCCGGTAGAGCCGCCCAACGCCGTGTAAATGGCGGCATTCTCGTCTTTCAATAAGACATCGAGCGCAATTAGGCCTGTTCCGGCAATTTGGTGGATAACATCGCTCATGATTTAGCAAAATTTATTATTTATAAACATCCCCGGTCAGCCAGATGTGCCACTTAAGGTCGGGTTCCGGCAAAATGACTTCTGTAGGGACCGTTGAGCAGGCAGTATAACCCAAGGTCTCTACATAAAGCACGGGAAGATTTAACTCGATTGCGGCAAGCAGCATCCCAATGCTGCCTATACGCCAACCGGCGGGGGAAAGGATGGTTGCGGGCGTTTCGCCCGTCTCTTTAAACACTCGCTCCCTGATGTCGTGCAATGCCCAGACCGAGCGGTAAACATCCAAGGGATTGGATTCGTGGGCATAAATAATATTCAGCAAGCTGCTGCCCCATTCCTGCAACAGCGTATCCTGATACTCAAACAAAATAGTGTCGCCACGGCGCGGATCATGTGACGGGAATGGAAGTATGGGGCAAACCTCATCAACAGGCGACAATTTCTGATACATGACCGTTGTGGCTTGAATTTTTTCTTCGCTTAATTGCGGCACCCATAGTTTTAAAGCATCGGCCATGCTGTCACGTTCCATTCTCCCTTGGAAGCCGTGCATCCATTCTGCCCGGTCATTTGACTCGGGTTTCAGTTTGAGACTAAGCTTGCTGCTGGCGGCATGCAGTAAATGCACATTGATACCGGAACGAAGCCCTGCTTCTACCGCTTGCTTAATCACCGGAAAGCTAGTGCCGCGTGACATGCCTGTTGAGTCGATAACAATGTCTGAATAGTTTTTTACTCCCAACCAAGTATTCACTGCTAACACCGCTTTGCGGCCTGCGTAAGTGGTGTCATCGGCGGTTGTGATGTCAATCTGTTGAAACTCACACGCTGCTTGTAGCTGATCATTTAAGTAAAACTGATGTGCTTCGCCTAATTTACTAAGCGCTTGTGCCACGGCCGGACGGCTTTCAATTAGAAACCTGTAATCAACTGTTTGAGACCCGGTTTGGGCTAATAGTAGCGGATAATAAAGGCTGTTAGCTTCCATGCCCACAGTACCTATAAAAAGCGTCTTCTTGGCTGAGGCAATTTTTGCCTTGACCAAAGTGTCAGCATCATCACCGCTATGGGCTATGCAGCGCATGGAAGTAAATCGGTTCATTGTTTAATTGCCTCGATTAACTCGGCAAGATGCCCCTCACAAAAGCCACCTTGATTTAGGGTAAGGCGATAACGTATGCACGGAAGCCCGCCCAGCACAAAAAGGCACCAAGTTTCGCTTTTACATTGGTAGTTTTCCTTTAAAGTTAAAGCGTTATAGGCAAGCGCAAAATGCAACAACAGCGCAAATTGCGGATAGTTGCGCAAAGCGTTCATTTCAGTTTGCGGTATGCCAAAACCATTGGCGCCATCCGCTAAAGGCGCATTGGCTTCTGTTGTCTTAGCAACACACTTATGAGCAATAAACTCAACTAGTCTTCTAGTTGCTTCGCTATGAGGAAAATTCCATTCATTAATAATCTTCGTTGCCCGTTCAGTGAGGCACTGGTGTTGTTCTTTGGCATCAAGAAGAACTGGTCTACCACGTAACAATTTAGTTTCCAAGTTATCCACTAAAGAATCAGCTAAATTAATAAATTGCTCAATATTTCCGCTGCTGGCATCAGCTAGGCGCTCAAAAGAAAAGAAAAAAGGCCTGTCATAATCATGTAAAAGCTGTAATTCGGCACCTCTAATCAAATCAGCTTTCGTTTTGCTAATTTCTTTACCGTCTTCATCTTCTGTTTCCGGCAGGGCGAGCAGTAGTTCTTCTTCAGAGTCACCAGTAAACCCAAAAATATCAGCTTGTGGCGCGCGTTTTCTCTCTCTGTTCAATAAAATGCGATAGACGGCTAAAAATTGGTCGCTGGCTAAAGTGTTTGGAATTGAGGCTCTGATTTTTTTAATTTGATGTTCGGGCAAACGTAATTCCGCAAGCAAGTCCTGGACTGAAATTTGAAGTTTTTCGCAATCGGATTTTTTTAAGCCTATCGCCTCTTTAATTAGACATTGCTCCAGTGTCTGAATACCTTTGCGATTAAAACTAGGCATTTGCTGGATGTAGTGCTTTGCAATGTCTACGGCAATATTACGGAAGGTTCTACGGTCTTTACGCTCACATTGAATAAGTTTAAAAATATGATCGCGCCCCATTGTTGTGCCGGGTGTTTCGCTATTATTTTCAGCGTTTGAAAGTGCTTTTCTAAAATCTTCGTGGGCAATAGCATCAACCCGAGTCATCAGCCATCGGGCTATTTTCATCTCTCTATTTTTAAGCCAGCGCGTTAAATCATCAAATTGATCAGGATGCAATTCATGGGCATCGTCAATAATCAACAAGGGTTTCAGAGCAAACAGAGAAATAGTTTGCTCGATTGAGTCAAACAGTGGTATTGAAAAAGAGTCGATAAGTTCAAAAGCATTAAAACGCCAATTGACAGCAGATGACAATAATTCGTTTTCTTCAGGAGGCAGCAAAGCCGTAATGATGTCCAATATTTTTTCCTCAACCATTCTTGCTTGCTGCCGGAAACTATCAGGCGCTTCCGCTTGTAATAAATGGCTTTGGGACTCATATCCTTCATTAATCTTAATATGAACATCACCGATATTGATGTCGTTTTTTTCAAGTCTGCGCAGCCAACCTAATACCGCTTTAGCTTGTATAAATGACTTGAGCAAATGACCCCGTACCACTTCACTATAGGGCAATTCCCAAATATCACGCAGATTTGTACCACTTGGCAGGCGGTAGGAAAGGTATTGAGGTTTATCATCTTTGATAACCTTATAGTTCACTAAAGCAGATTTTAAATTTTTAGCGTTATCGGTATGTGTGCCTGCCAATTTAAATAAAGTATCTATGTCCATCAATCGAGCCAAAGTGGTCTTGCCGCTGCCGGGTGTGCCGATAACGGTAACCAAACGGTCAAATAATACGGAAGAATCGTTTTCGAAAAAAAGCTTTAGCGGCGCAGGACTCGTCAGTGCCACAAAGGAGGCGGCATCTTCAATAAATTCGGTTGCGCGTTTTTTAAATGGGTTCTGCATCACTTTTTCCCGTTATCGACATGGCGCTCTTTGCGATGGAACAATGGTCGCATTTTAATTGCTGACTTAGAGTCATCTTTTGATTTAGCCCATAACAAAGCGATTGAATTATTAGGTGTGTTATGGTCAAGCACCAAGGGTAAACCGGATTGTTTGTACCCATACCAAATGTTCTCTTTGGTATGTTCCGACGATTCGATGGAATTATCATAATTGCCAGTTATCCAGCGTTTCAGTTCTTGGTCATCATGGCTATCGTTTACGATAACGTCGGGTGGCAACACATATGAAAAACTGGGTAAGAACGTAAAATTGCCAGAAGCTTGTCCGTAGTTCATAAGTGCTTGAGAAATAGTTGAAATGGTTTAATTAAACCGGACACTTCTAAAGACAGATTTATAATGTCAACAGAGGTGAATATGAGCAATCAAAATAAACGTAAACGACCCAAATACACGCTTGAATTTAAACAAGACGCGGCAAAGCTGGTTAATGAAAAAGGCTATACACATCAGCAGGCAGCCGATAATTTGGGCATATCGCTGAGTGCAATCGGGCGATGGGTGCGGGCCGAGCAAGAGCCAACAAGCCCATCCGCCACCCAGAAAAAAGTTTTGAATTTGGCTGGTCAGGAGGAATTGACCCACTTACGTAAAGAAGTTGAACAATTGCGGATGGAGCGCGAAATATTAAAAAAAGCCGCCGTCTTCTTTGCGAAAGAACTCCAATAAAATACGGATTTATTCGAGAGCAACAGAAGACTTTTCCGGTTACCGTGCTGTGTAAAGTCATGGAGGTCAGTACCAGCGCCTTTTATGCCTGGTCCAAAGCGCCTGAAGACACTGACAAAAAAGCACGGCAAAAACAGCTTGAAGCCAGGGCGGCCCAGCTATTTGACGAAAATAAGAAAATTTATGGCTCCCGGCGTTTATCCGACGCCTTCACCAAAGAAGATATCCAGGTCGGGCGCTATAAAGCCAGGCAATTGATGAAAAAATTGGGATTGAAACCCCGCTATCCCAAACGCTTCAAAGTCACCACAGACAGCGATCATAATGATGCGGTTTCACCCAATCTATTGAATAGGCAATTTGATGTCGCTGCACCCAACAAAGTCTGGGCGACTGATATTACTTACGTCTGGACACTTGAAGGCTGGCTCTATGTCGCAGTTGTCATCGATTTGTTTTCCAGGCAAGTGGTGGGCTGGTCGGTTGATGATCACATGCGGACTTCGCTGTGCGTTAATGCCTTGCAGATGGCATTTTGGCGGCGAAAACCCGAACCCGGCCTACAACATCATTCTGACCGGGGCAGCCAATACGCAAGCCAGGAATACCGGGGGCACTTGGGGATGATGAAGATGCAACAAAGCATGAGCCGTAAAGGTAACTGTTGGGATAATGCACCGACAGAACGGTTTTTTCGGAGCTTAAAACACGAGCAGCTCAATTACGAGAAATTCAGGACCAAAGCGGCGGCAAAGCTGAGTATCATTGATTATCTGGCTTTTTATAATGGTAAACGCACGCACTCAAAATTAAGCTACCAATCCCCGCTGGAATTTGAGCGGGAATTCTATAAGAAATCTGCTTAAGAATGTGTCCGGTTTTAGTTGACCATTACAGTTTCTGCGGCTTTGGCTGAAGCTAAGTAGTGATGGACATGAACAGTGCAATTTTCGCTAATATGCTGACCTAAAATTTCAGTTTCTTTGCACTGACAGCAAAATCTGGGTATTTTCCCATCCCACTCATTTTTCTCATCATCAAATCTGACCAGTGTGAACCCTGAACCAGTAAAATCATCAATTAAACAGACTCTCTCGAATAGAGAGCTTTCTTTAAAAAAGACCTTATCATTTTCAAGTCGTTTCTTTAGTTTGTCCCGAAGGTTATTCCATTTGTGCTTAGATATTTCAGAAAAAGGCACCACTTGCTCATTAGAAACCTTACCTTCATTCTCCCTACGGAACACGTCAATATGAGCGCCATCGCTCAGGGCCACATACAATGTTCTAAGTTTTAGAAGGCGTAGTCTTTTTTCCGCGTCACGGTCAGCCCAAGTTTCGTAAAATTTTAGATTAAGCTCCTTTGCAACCAGCCGTCTCGCTTCGGTTTCAAAACAAGGCATGGTTAATCCGATCAAGTGCTGCATTTCGCGCTGGCTGATAAATATCAGTTTTTCCCGAATAAAACGATAGGCAACCTTCCTATCCTCTATGTTTCTAAATTGATTTAGCCAGTTGATTAAATTAACCAGAAATCTAGCGCCAGGACTATAACCCTGATAATGGTCGTACTTGTAATCAACCAGCAATCGTAACCATTTGAATTCCTTGTTGGATTCCTCTAACTCCCATTCCATTAAATTGCCTAACAGCCTGAGGGCCAGCTCTTGTTTCATGCTTCGCCTCCAATGCCGACAAGCCTTTTTGATTGCTCAATGAATTGCTTTGAAAACCAGGCCCATCCACCCGCCGCTTCGAGTGAAGACAGGTAATGCAGTGTGCCGATATGACCGTGATAATCTTTGGGCAACAGGTTCCAGCATGTGCCGGGGAGCGGTGAGACTGAGCCAACGCTTAAGCTAAGCCCATCATTCAGCAGTTCAAAATCATTGCCGTCAAAATCACCCGAATCGCCTATCCGCAAAACTTCATGTTGGGGATCTGATCGGGTTAGTTCGGCCACTGCCTGCACAACCGTTGCTTTACCGGCATATTCTGTGATGACATCAATAGAATGCCCAGAGCAGTAAGCCCGCCATCCTGTTTTCCCCGTGCTGGAAATCCAATAGCGGATGGCTGCAAGTGTACGGAGGCAGGCGGAGTGTTTAGCTATCCTAATACTCATTTGGTGGCATTTTATCTCGGGCTTTGCTCCCAACTGATGCAAAAGGCCTATTGTATTCAGCCAATCGAGCAATTCATGGAACCGCTTATCGGCTGGAGGTGCGTCGAAGTTTGGATTATTCAGCGACAAAATATACGAACCACTGAAAAGCCCTAAAGGTATCTTGTGCCAAAGTGAGTCATCTAGTTTTTTTCTCAGGTCTTCGTATAAGGAATCACCTCTGCCAGTGGCAAATCCCACGGTGATTCCTGCCGACAATAACCGTTCAATTTCAGGTATAAGCTTTTTATCCAAATTGTCATAGCGTCTTGCTGTATCGCAAAATGTTCCGTCAAAATCACAAACAATGGCTTTGAAATGGGCGGTTTCGAGTCTTTGGCAAAAATCAAGGCCATGTTGAACATAGATGGCATCCACACTTCCAAATTTAAACTCAACTGCCGGACTGTTGCTTTGCCTTTTTTCCGGCAAGAGTTCATGAACATCAAGGCTGTAAATTTCCGAGCCGAATTTTGGGACATCAGGCTGTCCGGGATCTATGCCTTGAATGCTGCCAAGAATTTCTGTAACCAGCATGGCATCAATCGTTCCTATGATTTCTGCAAGTGCTGGACATTCGGGAAGATCAATTTGAAGGACTGGGACATGGCTAGGAAACAAGCCGAGAGTCTTGTCAGAAAGCCGTTTGTCCTGCGGAGAAGTGAAGGCGACAAACAAAGGCGATTTTTCGGATGCAACATGCAAATGCCGTCCGTGGGCAAATTGGCGGTAATCGCAAAGCCCTGAAACGGCAAGAGCACTTTCCGCTAATTTCGACTCCAGATCAATTGCCGCGATGCGGCCAAGCTGTCCGTACAGGATGACGATGGGGCGCGATCCTTGAAGTTGTTGCAGTACGTTTTGCTCCCTCAATTGTTGTCTACGATTTTCAATCCATTGAAAATCAATCTGTGGCCTAAAATTATCGTTATAAACTCGGGCTATCAGCATCATCATGGCAAGCAAACTGTTGGTCGCCAGATAACCGTCTTTAACCCAAGGCATGTCATAGCTGATGGCAGTCGCTAAACCCGTGGTCTCGCAAAGCCCTAATAAGGGGTTGCTTGTGGTAAGCGTAAGGGAAAAACATGGGCAAACGAGATTTAAAGTCGTTTGTGCAGCCGCGAGAATATCTTTGTTTTTCCCCTCGGCAGATAAAAACGCGACAGCCTTATTAGGCTGTTGCTGGTTGTGCCTGGCGATATACTCAAGAGGCGTCATTGCGTGGGCCATGGAGCCTGACGCTCCGCGCAAATGCGCTAGAAATGCTGCTGCCGTGAAAGAGCCGCCCGAGCCGATAATACTCAATTGCCGAGCTGAGCTACCTTGCAATACACGCCTAAGCATTTCAATGTCTTGAGTTAATGCCCAAGATATTGACCGAGGTAAATCATTAATTTCTTTGGTAAAAGGTTTTCCCATAAGCAACCTTCTTATTTGTCAGATAGCGGGATCTTTAGCGCAATTTAAGCGCCGATCGCAACACAGATGATGATAGATGTGGCCCCAATCGTTTGAACAACAGTTATCGATTTTAAAGTGGAATCCCTTCTGATGATTACGCTGCCATTTTGACCGGTGGCAACAGGCCGGTATAAGCTTGATAGGGTGTTTTTCGATTCAGGCTGGAATGGGGTCTGGATCGATTGTACCATTCCAGGTACTGCATGATCGAGATTCTAGCTTGAGCCACCGAATTGTAAGCGTGCAGATAAATACACTCATATTTCTCCGACAGCCAGAGGCGTTCAACGAAGACATTATCCCGCCAAGCCCCGCGGCCTCTATGCTCAGCTTGCAACCGTTTTCCAGCACCGTATCGACAAACACTTGGGCAGTAAATTGACTCCCTTGATCCGTGTTGACGATCTCGGGCGTGCCGTACCGCCTGAACGCATCCTGAAGCACATCGACGACATGGTAGGCTTCCAGCGTGATCGCCAGCTTGGCCGCCAAAACTTTGCGACTGGCCCTATCGACCACAGCGGTCAGGTAAGCGAAACCTTTGGCCAGCGGAATATACGTCGTATCCAGTGCCCATACCTGATTGGCACGCGTGATCGTCATACCGCGCAACAAATAAGGATAGATTTCATGTCCCGGCTGCTTTTTGCTGGTGTTGGGTTTACAGTAGAGCGCCACAATCCCCATCAGCTGCATCAGGGTTTTGATACGCTTGCGACCGACCGTGATGCCTTGCCTATGCAATTGATCGCGCAACATTCTGGCTCCCATGAATGGGTGTTTCAAATGCAGCTCATCCAGTCGCCACATCACGTCTAAATCAAGCGCCGGGACCGGCTTGGGCAAATAATAGACGCTCCCTAGACTGATATTGAGTAACTCTGCCTGACGACTGATCGAGAGTTTCGAATCACGGTCTATCATCGCTTTACGCTCAGTAATCCCGCCTTGTTGAGCGCGCCTTCTAAAAAATCATTCTCCAGTGTCAACTGGCCAATCTTGGCATGCAGCGCCTGCAGATCGACAGCGGGCGACGCCGTTTCAGCAGATTTGCCAAAGACCTCGGCTGCCCGTTCCGTCAACTGTCGTTTCCACTCGGCAATCTGGTTCGGGTGAACTTCGAATTCCTAAGCCAGTTGCACCAGGGTTTTCTCACCCGCCAGCGCCGCCATGGCGACTTTGGCTTTGAACGCCGGTGAATGGCTTCATCTCGTTTTGAGTGACATCTTCTGCTCCATTTTAAAGTCTTTCTGGACATTCAAAAGTAGCAGTTCTTCCACTTAACCGGCTGCTCAATTTTTCGGCACCACCTCTGGTTAAGCTTATTGTGCAATTAGGAATCGCCCTCGCCGAGTGACTCGATCAAAGCTGAACACATGCTCTCTGGGACTTTCATAACAACGCCCAACCAAGCGACGCGGATAATCAGGCGCGCCGTTTTCAAGATAAATGGTTGCTCCACAAATCGGACAGGGAGCGGAATAGCGAACAAGGCGTATCTGCCTTAAATCGCCGTCTCTGAGCAATTCATATTGTGCCGGTTTTTCTTTGATGTTTATAAAAATCTCATGTGCAAGCACGACTCGATCCTCGAATAGGCGTACCCAGGGTCTAAGCAATCCAATCCAGACAAAATAAGGAAAACCAAAAATCGTTAAAAACAGCGTGATTTCGCGGGTCGTGACCGGTTGAGGCTTCGAGAGCGAAAACCAGCCGACATAAGAAAACACGAGCGTGCCAAGCCCTATCAAGAATAACCAGCCGACAATCAGCCAAATATGACAATGTTTTAATTGTATTTGGCCGTCGTGAAATAACCAATTGGCTAACCAGGATGGCTTCACTGCGCCATGCGAGGCAACCTCATAATGAGCTTGTAGTTGTCGGAGTTCTTTCTCGGGATACTCTTGAAATACGTGATCTTCCTCCCGTATTTCTGGCAATGGCATTGCTTTGATACAAAAAGTAGCCATGTTGCCAGGTCCGCCTTTGGTGCTGATACGCTCTGGCTTGGGATAAGACTGCAAGCCTTGCTGTCTGGCAAATTCTATAATCTGAGGTTCTTTGGTTTGCCAGTAATTCGAAAATGACCCTGGCCAATCGATCCATTTTTTTGGGTCGGCAGGTTTGGGCATTTCCGCTGCTGCAGCCACAAGCTCATCCGCAGTAAAACGTCGCTTACATTCTTCAAAGCCCGCTTTCTTCAACGATTCCTGCGCTAAGGCACGGAGTATGCGATGCGGCTTTTCATCGCTCGGATCCTTGTCAAGCCAGTCGATCAGGCATTGAATCACTTCACGCATAAACTAACCCTAACTGGGTTGCTGGGGTTTGTGGCTGGTTACCGGAAAATAAAACCATAAAATTCCTCCAAAACTTATGTTTCAGGTAATTAACGGGGCTCTCAATTTGTAATGTGCCCATCATAGGGTCAGGTCCATAGGATTCCAGGTTGAATTGATTAATGGGCGACTCGTTTTTAGTTGTAGACAAAAATTATAGACGATAAAAACGGTTACATCTGCTGTTGTAAGCACGCACTTTAGCTTGATTGACGCTTGGAAATTCGTAATCAAAAGCAAATCACCCCTTTCGGGACATTTTTTTAAGAAACGCAATGCTACGAATAGACAGACTTCTCGTGATTGATAGCTCAAAACCGAAATCTTTCGTACGGGACACTAACAAGATTAGTCATTAGCATAGACCACGATCGTGATTTAACTAGGACACACCATGCCGACCCTTGAACAAGATATTGCCCATCTGAATTTTGAATACCTGATGCTGGCCCGCGAGTGCGCTAGAAATAACCCTATGGAAGCGGCATGGCGATTCGGAGTTGATAGAAAGCAGATTGATGAACTCTCCGGCTTTTCCGTGGAAAAAATTCGGGAGCTATCTGGCATCGCAAGAACCGTGATTACGCTGATTCCTATGAATACGCCCAAAAATGTGTCGTTGGCGTCGCATGCTGCATTGTTGACTTTTTCTAAAACAACTAATCTTGGAAGTTAATGATTCGGTTACCCTTCATTCCTGGGACAGGTAAGGGCTATGAATTGGCCCTGGCCGAGGCGCTGTTTAAATTGGGCGCTCGGCCTCCGGTTGTGCGTTCTGTCTGCCATATCGGAAAAAAGACGGCGATACGGGTGTATAGGACCATCCACCGGCAATCGCCCAAGCAGGGCATGCTGCCATATGACTCATTTTGGATTCTTCGTTCCTCGGTGAACAGCATTCACGCTTCCATTTTCCTGGGGCTGATCCATGACTTATCACAACAGCAATCCCCGGCCGTCTTTAATGCCGAGCTGTTTATTACTGCCTATGAGTTGTACTGTCGAGTGGTTGCTCAAAATCCTCAGCCAAGCAAATTGGAAGCTGGAGTTGCGCAGTTCATTCTTCTGGACATCAATCGAGCCTGGCAACTGGTTGGGCAATGGAAAGCGAGTGAAATGGGGCTGGCGATTTGCGGAAAATGCCATGCCCGTCATGTGGTGCTCAACAAAATGCCAAAACCCTACCAGCAGTGCCCAATTTGCGATGTTTGGGCAGATAAAACGGGGCGTCGCCGGTGGGCTACGGTCAAGCCTAGGCAAAAGGCTTAATCAGGTGAATTGATTCATGAGCTGTTTGGAATGATTGACGAGTAAATTGCCGGCCAGGAGAAAACTCAATGTATATCGTTGTTAAGAACTTCAGTGACCTCAAAATCCCGCAACCGTGTCATGGCAAAAAGCTGGCGAGATTGGCCCGCGAATGTTTTACCAACCAGCAGACACTGACGGTTGATTTTGAAGGCGTGCAAGCCGTTACCCATGGTTTTTTTCAGGAATTGGTTCTGCCTCTGTTAGCGGAATTTGGCGCGGGTTTTCTTAAAAACAAATTCCAGCTCGCAAACATAACGCCTGAGATAGACGAGATCATGAAGTCAGCGTTTAACAATCTGGCTGATTATTTTGAGCGCCATGCCACGCTTCATAATAAAGCATGTGATACGGAAATTTATGAACTGAATCTCACCTGGCTGATAAAAGCCCGTGAATTGGCAAGGGAAAATGCGATTCTTGCTGAGTTAATGATGGGCATTGCCGAAGAAGACATGCGCTTGGCGATGAGTCAATTGTCCACTGAGGACATACAGCATATTGCTCAATCAGGCTGGTTATGTTTTTCGCCGCGATTTACATCCCACTTCATTCGTAGTATGACCCGCCGGCAGCACGACATGGTTGATGTGCTCCTGGCCTTTAGTGGTCCAGTTTGATGAGGTGTGGCGGATGCTTAAGGCCTTTCATCAATATTCATTGGCATTAGAACTTCTGAGGCGTCATGCCAGGATTTCTATTATCCATAGGGAAACCGGGTTACCTCGGCCGCTGCTCCGGAAAACTTATCGGGAATTACATGGGCGTTCTCCGAGTCCGGGGGCATTGAAATATTCAACACAAGGGTTGACCCGTAACTTTAAGAAGTACAAAGAGGTGACGTTGTTTGCGGTTTGCTTTCGCATAGCGGAATCCAACAGTTCGGAGAGCGACATCCGAAAAATCGTCATTGCTTTTGATGCATTTAAAAAATCACTTCCATCCAGTAAATTAGATTTTACTGCTGCATGGGTGATTGCGCGTGATTTGAATTCGCGCCAAATACAAATTGTTAAATGCACCAATTGCGGCGCGTCAGTTTTAATTAACGCACGAGATGACGGTAAGGAGCGTTGTGTAGTCTGCAACACTTCTTTGTAGACATAATTTGCCTGCCTTTCCGTCAAATTCAGAGTAAGTTTTTTCTTAAAATATCTAAATGAAATTATCGAAACTCTGAGCAATTAGGCATCTTTATTCAGATTGATTAGCCGGGTGTTCACTCAAGTCCTGGCCAAAAGGGTGGAGCATCCATGAGCAAAATTCTTTACATTAATGATTTAGCCAGAGAGCTAGGCACCACTACTGATGCGATACGAGGTCATATTCAGCGGAAAAGTGATGCAATACCGCCGTTTTTCAAGCGGGGTCGACGTATATGCTGGAGCCGGGAAGCTGTCGACGCTTGGATTAAAAAGATGGATTGCAAAGGAAGGAAGGCTTTAGGTCTTTAGCCCAATCGTTTGGCAAGATCCGACGCGGCAATGTGTGTATAACGCTGGAGCATTGTAAGTGATTTGTGCCCGGTGATGCTGGCAACCTCCATGATAGAAAAACCACGCTCGAATAGTCGACTAGTCGCTTCATGGCGTAAGTCATGAAATCTCATTCCAGTCACCCCAGCTGAATCGCAGGCAGCTTTGAACCGGTGAGTCATGTCGTCTATATAAATACCAAATACACGACCATCCTCTCTGCGGGGGAGTGTGTCTAGGGCTTTCCTTGCTACTGACGATAGCGGGACATGTCGTACTGCTCCGTTCTTGGTTTCCTTGAGAGTAATCACATGGCCTCGAATCATATCCCATCGAAGAGACGCTATCTCACTACGACGCATGGCAGTTTCGATAGCGATTGTTACGATGGCGTTCATTTCGGGATTGAGATGTTCTCGAATGACTTCTTCTTCGCCATAGTTAAAGCGACGATCGCGTGCGTTATTGACTTTGGGAGAGCGAACAGACATCACCGGGTTTGTGAGATATTCCATACCCCATTCTTTTCGGCAGATAGTGTATAAATGACTAATGGCCGCCATTTCGACTTGCACTGTTCTGGGTGAAACTTCTTTAAGCCTGCTGTCACGATATGCTGCGATATCAACACCGCGAAGTGATGCTAAAAAACGATTGCCGAGCGAGCTTTTTTGGAGCAGCATAATGCGAGAGCGCTCGCGCTTGGCGCCTTTCTTAGTGGGGGTTATTTCTCTTAGATAACGATCCCAAGCCTCAGCCAAGGTCGTTTGTTCGGCTTCCTTCTTGCAGATAAAGGAACCGCGAAGCATTGTGGATTCAATTTCGGCCGCCCAGAGTTCGGCCTCTGGCCGGGTTGGGAAGGCCTGTGATTGCTCGGGATAGCCAGTTCGACGTATACGAACAAACCATTTTCCATTTGGAAGCTTACGAAAAGCAGCCATTTATTACCTAAACTTTTTAGAATTGGTAATAAAATGGTAATGAATTTTTTTAATCCGTCAAGATGTTATTTGTAACTTACTGATATTTATGGTGCCTCGGGCCGGAGTCGAACCGGCACGGTGTTGCCACCGAGGGATTTTAAGTCCCTTGCGTCTACCAATTTCGCCACCGAGGCATCGGTGCGCTGATAAGCAGCGTATTATATAGTAATCGCAAAAATAAACTAGGGCCGGGCGGGATTTTTTCAAGACAGCGTTTGTCACTGTGAAATCACGTTGATGCCTCGGTTTTTGTTGGGATAGCGGCTAACGGGCCACTGCCATTAAGTTAAGCCGTTCGTGCGGAGCCTGTCGAAGCATGAATGGCATTAACTTAATGCGGTTCGGATTTCTCCGTTCATGGTTCGACAAGCTCACCACGAACGGAGAAATCCTTAAATTAATGCAAGGGGCTAACGGGCCAGGTCAAGTGGATAGAACGCCGCGCGTTCCTCATTTGCCAATGCGACGCGCCTTGCCAATCGCCGCGTTTGGGATTAATGTCCGGGTCATGGATTGATATAGTCCGATCCGTTTTTTCAAGTATCCATTGCCATAGCAAAAAGCCATGCCTATCACATTTTCGCGTCGATCGATTGCGCTGTTGTTGCTTTTGACGCTGGCGGCCAACATCGCCCAGGGCGCTGACACGATCCGCATCGGCGATTTTTCATCCGGATCGCTAAAGGCCTGGGAAACGCAAGCGTTCAAGGGGCAGACGCGCTATCGCCTGGTAGAACAGGAGGGCGCCAAAGTGTTGAAGGCCGACAGTGCGGCGAGCGCCTCGGGGCTGTTCAGGAAACAGCGCATCGATCTGACTAAAACGCCGTTTCTGAACTGGCGCTGGCGGATCGAAAACCGGCTCGGCCAGCTGAATGAGCAGTCGAAGCCTGGGGATGATTATGCGGCGCGGGTGTATGTGGTGATCGACGGCGGGCTGGCGTTCTGGCGCAAGAAGGCGCTCAATTATGTCTGGGCAAGCACCTCGCCGAAGGGTAAAATCTGGCCGAATGCGTTTGCGGGCGAGAACGTGATGATGATCGCGCTGCGCTCATCCGGTGACGGCACGGCGGCCTGGCATCATGAAAAACGCAACATTCTCGATGACCTCCGCAAACAGTTCGGCGAAGCCATCGATCATATCGACGCGGTCGCGATCATGACCGATACCGACAATGCCGGAGGCCGGGCGACCGCCTATTACGGCGACATTTTTTTCAGCGCGAAGTAAACCATGCACGCGACCTTACCGCTCCTCGAACAGACCGACTTTCCACCGATTTTCCGGGACGAACTGGCGGTGTTGCAGGTCAATCTCGGCTATTTGTGCAACCTCAGTTGCATGCACTGCCATGTGAACGCGGGGCCGAAACGGACCGAACTGATGGACAAGGACACGGTCGATCTGGTGCTGGCGTTTATCGAAAAGGAAGCGATCAAAATACTCGATCTGACCGGGGGCGCGCCGGAGATGAATCCCCATTTCCGCGAACTGGTGACGGAAGCTAGGCGGTTGGGCGTGAAGGTGATCGACCGCTGCAATCTGACGATTCTGGAAGAGCCCGGCTACGAGGACCTGGCCGGCTTTCTCGCGGCCCAGCAGGTCGAAATCACCGCCTCCTTGCCGTGTTATCTCGAAGACAATGTCGACCGGCAGCGCGGCAAGGGCACGTTTCAGCAGAGCATAGCGGCACTGCAAAAATTGAACACATGGGGTTACGGGCGGGAAAACGGCGATCTGCGCCTGCATCTGGTCTTCAATCCGCAAGGGGCGACCCTGCCGCCCGCGCAAGAGCCGCTCGAAAAAGCCTACAAGGCACATCTTAGGGAACATTACGGCATCACCTTCAATCAACTCTTCGCGATGACCAATCTGCCGATCCAGCGCTTCGGCAGCATGCTGGTCAGCAAGGGCATGTTCAATCAGTACCTGCAATTGCTGAAAGACAATCACTGTGCCGAGAATCTCCGGTATGTGATGTGCCTGAATACCTTGAGCATCGACTGGCAGGGATTTGTGTATGACTGCGATTTCAACCAGATGCTGCAATTGCCGCTGGGGGCTTTTGCCGGCCAACAAAAAATTCATTTGCAGCAGCTGTTTGGACGCGCCCTGACCGGCGCGCCGATCAGCGTGCGCCAGCATTGTTACGGCTGCACGGCCGGGCAAGGCAGCAGTTGCGGCGGCGCGTTAATCTGATAAACGATAGGAAGGAGAGAAAATGACCGTAGAAGCGAGTGTGTTGGCGCGTTATTCCGAAGGCGCGGTGGTAAGGCAGGAAGCTTTGTGCTGTCCTGTCGACTATGACCGGGAATTGCTGGCGATCCTGCCGCAGGAAATTATCGACAAGGATTACGGCTGCGGCGATCCGTCCCGCTATGTACAGCCAGGCGATACCGTGCTCGATCTGGGCTCAGGTTCAGGCAAAATCTGTTACATGGCCGCGCAACTGGTCGGCGACGAAGGCAAGGTAATCGGCGTCGATATGAACGACGACATGCTCGCGCTGGCGCGGAAATACCAGCCGGAAATGACCGAAAAAATCGGCTCGAACCGGGTTGAATTCGTGAAGGGGCAGATTCAGGATTTGGCGCTCGATCTGGCCGCGATGGATGCGCAGCTGGCGCAGCATCCGGTCAAGAGTTCGCACGATCTGATCGCGCTGCGCGCCTGGCAGGACAGGCTGCGGCAACAGTCGCCGCTGATCGCCGACAACTCGGTCGACCTGGTCATTTCGAACTGCGTGCTGAATCTGGTGCATGACAGCGACAAGGCGCAATTGATCCGCGAGATTTTCCGCGTCGTGAAACCGGGCGGGCGGGTCGCGATTTCGGACATCGTCTCGGACGAGACGGTGCCCGAGCATCTGAAACAGGACCCCGAGCTGTGGAGCGGCTGCATCTCGGGCGCGTTGCAGGAATACGATTTCTTGCAGGCTTTCATCGATGCCGGCTTCATCGCGGTCGGCTATGACAAGTGGGAAAACAGCCCCTGGCAGGTCGTCGAAGGGTTAGAATTCCGTTCGGTCACGATCACCGCAATCAAGCCGCTGAATGAGCCCTGTCTCGACAAAGGCCATGCGGTGATTTACCGCGGCCCTTTTTCGAAGGTCTATGACGATGAAGGCCATGTATTTTACCGGGGCCAGCGCATGGCGGTCTGCGAGCGCAGCTGCAAGGTCCTGACCGGGCCGGCTTACGGCGACAATTTCATCGGCATCGCGCCGCTGCATGACAATCCTGGCGTGCCCTGGTGCGCGCCGTCCGGCACCGTGCGTCCGGTCAGCGAAACGAAAGGGGCCTTGCATCATCAGGATCAATGCGCGGGCGGCGGGGGATGCTGTTAGGCAAGCGGGGAAAGGGGAGCGATGACGATAAATTGTGGAATCGCTCCCTTGGATTCGCTCCGGCCGGAGCGGTTGCTAGGGTTTTCTTTCCTTCAGCAGGTCGCGGATTTCGGTCAGCAACAGTTCTTCCTTTGTCGGTTCGGGAGCCGGCGCTGGAGCTTCGACTTGTTTCTTCTTCAGCTGGTTGATCAATTTGATCACCAGAAAAATCGCAAAGGCTATGATCGTAAAATCGACGACGGCTTGCAGGAAGCTGCCGTATTTCAACATCACCGCCGGCGCATCGCCCGATGCCTCCTTGATTGTGATCGCGAGGTTGGTAAAGTCGACGCCGCCGACCAGGACGCCGATCGGCGGCATGACCACATCGGCGACTAGCGACGACACGATCTTGCCGAAAGCCGCGCCGATGACGATGCCGACCGACATGTCGACCGCGTTGCCTTTGATTGCAAATTCTTTGAATTCTTGTAATACACTCATGAGGACTCTCCTGTTTAGCGAAACGTGATTTACCGCGTCCTCTAAGACGCTTCGTTAGGCTAAAAATTCAACCGGGCCGGGGTAATTCTAATATAATTCGCCGTTATGAATCATGAACATTTCATGCGGCGAGCGATCAAATGAGCGGGTATCGGCGGCGTTCTCGAAGCCGAATGCACTGCCTGATTCGCGGCGGCACAAAAAGGGCGTTTTGCGGGCGGTTCCGTATAGCGAGGCCTTGATCGATGTGTGTTTAAGCGCGGTCTTGTCATCAAACTGTCATTAACTCGGGATTACAATCCGGGCTTTTATTTTTCTTTCCTATCATGACCAAACTCACTATTCTCGTGGTTGAAGATGAAGACTCGATCCGCGCGATGCTGCTCTTAGTGCTCGAGCAAGCCGGTTTTATCGCGCATGCGGCGAGCGACGCCAAGGCCGCGCAAGCGATTCTCGATCAGACGCCAGTGGATCTGATCCTGCTGGACTGGATGCTGCCCGGCATCAGCGGCGCGGAATGGGCGCGGCGTTTGCGTAAAGAAAGCGCTTATCAGGAGTTGCCGGTCATTTTATTGACCGCGAGAGGGGAAGAGGAAGACAAAGTGCGCGGTTTCGATGTCGGTGTCGACGATTACATGACCAAGCCGTTTTCTCCGAAGGAATTGATCGCCAGAATTCGCGCGGTGCTGCGCCGAAGCGGCAAGCTACAAGGCGGTGGGCAAATCGTGCTCGGCGACATGGCGCTCGATGCGGAACAGCACCGCCTAAGCATCGGCGAACGCCAGCTTGAAGTCAGTCCGACCGAATTCCGCCTGATGCAGTTTTTCATGACCCATCCGGACAAAGTCTATACGCGCACGCAGTTGCTCGATCAGGTCTGGGGGCGCAGTGTGTATATCGAAGAGCGCACGGTCGATGTGCATATCCGCCGGCTCAGAAAGATTCTCTCCGAGTATGGCCGCGAGGAGCTTTTGCAAACGGTGCGCGGCTTCGGTTATCGATTCTCGTTGGTACAATAGACCTTAGAATTTATGGGAGTTTGGAAAAGGGAAATTACAATTGTATTGCTATCGCTATTCGCGATAGTCATTGTCGGCTTTCTGACAGGCGCTCTGCTGCCTTTACTGCTGGCGGCAACCTTGATCTTTCTGTTGCGGCAGCTTCAGCAAATCAGCCGCTTCGAACGCTGGATCAGCCGGGGGGGTAAAGTCGATTATCCTAATACCAAAGGGATCTGGGAAGATATTTACTACCATGTTTATCGGCTCAGAAAGGCCGAAAAACGCCGTAAAAAGAAGCTCCGGAAACTGCTCGAACAGTTTCGGGATTTCACCGGAGCCTTGCCCGATGCCGCGGTCATTTTGGGCGAGGACGATGTGATCGAGTGGGCCAACAAGGCGGCGCTGAAAGTATTGGGCTTGCAGCCGGCGGACAAGGGTCAACGCATTCCGAATCTGATCCGCTATCCCGAGTTTATCCGCTATCTCAAATTGCAGAATTATCAGGACGCGATCATTTTGCCTTCGCCGGTGAACAATCAGATCACCTTGGCGGTCAGGATCGTCAATTACGGTTCAGGCCTTAGGCTGTTGCTGGCACAGGATGTCACGCAAGTGAAGAAGATGGAAAGGATGCGCAAGGATTTTGTCGCGAACGTTTCGCACGAACTCAGAACACCGTTGACGGTGCTGAAAGGCTATCTTGAAACCTTGCAGGATATGGACGACGGCGGTTCCGCCTTATTGACCGGTTCGCTGGAACAGATGCGCGGGCAGACCGAGCGCATGCAGCATCTGGTCGATGACTTGTTGATGCTGACCCGGCTCGAGACGCAGCAAAGGCGCACGATTTGCGTCGATGTGCCGGCATTGCTGAAGCAAATTTGCAATGAGCGCGGCGTGGTCGAAAATTCGGCGAGGCGCATCGAATTGTCTCTGGCATCGGACGCCAATATTCATGGCGACGAGCAGGAACTCCGCAGCGCGTTTACCAACCTGGTCGGCAACGCGCTGAAATATTCACCGGCCGATTCGGTGGTGAAGGTGCGCTGGTTTGAGGACGGCGATACGGTCGTGCTCGAGGTCGAGGACCGCGGTTTCGGCATCGCGCCGGAGGATATTCCGCGCGTCACCGAGCGTTTTTACCGCGCAGAATCCAATCACGCCCGGAAAACTCCCGGCACCGGCCTCGGCCTTGCAATCGTGAAGCACGTGCTGATGCGCCATGACGCCCGCCTGCATATCATCAGCGAACTCGGCAGGGGGAGCTGTTTCAGCTGTCATTTCCCGTTGCATCGCCTGTGCGATTGATCGGTAAGTTGCTTAATTTCGCTTATAATGAGTTGCCGGCCCATCCTGCCTTGACCGAAAAAACCGATCGGACAATTAGGTAACGGCGTTCAATAATAACAACTTTATAAAGTAACGGCCGCGGCGAAAAGTCGCTGTTAACGAGGAGGCGCGATAATGAACCCACTGGTAAAACAAGTTTTAAATTATTTTTTGATCGGCGTGTTGGCGGTGATCCCGATCGTGATTACATTGCAGATCATGATCTTCGTGAAAGACCGCGTGTCCGATCTGATCGGCACCGTTTATGCCGTCTCGGACAATTATTTTTACACGTTGTTGGTGTTCGGCGTCAGTACCGCGATTCTGGTCTGGATCGGGCGTAAACTCGTCAAGGACGGACGCTACTGGGTCATCGCGACCTTCGACCGCGTTATCGATAAAATTCCTTTTCTGAATACCATTTACCGGGTCCTTAAAAAAGTCAGCAATATGATTTCCGGCCATGACAAGACGGTTGCGAAAGAGGTCGTTTATGTCGAGTATCCGAAGGAAGGCGTCTGGATGGCGGCCTATGTGACCAACCGCTTCGACGATAAATATGTGTTGTTCATACCGACTTCGCCGAATCCGACCTCCGGTTATACCGCGATCGTGGACAAGTCGAAAGTCATCAAATCGGCGATGAATATCGAGGAAGCGAGCAGCCTGATCATCAGCGTCGGCGTCGACTTCAACAAAATATCCGAGACTACCGGCTTGCCTAAGTAGGCGGCTCATTTACCTGGCGCCTATGAAGAATTCAATTAAAGGGTTATTGCTGTTCGGATGTGGATTGCTTTCCGCCTGTGGTCAAGAAACATCCGCTCCTGAAGCCAAACAAACGGTACTACAACCGCAAATGGATGCGCTGGCCAAGGCTAAGGCAGTGGATCAAGCGGTGCAGGATGCCGCCATGCAGCGCCAGCAAGCTTTGGAAGCGGCGGAGCAAAAATGAATACGGCATTTTCCATGCCCAAAATCCTCGCCTTTTCCGGCAGCGCCCGGAAAAACTCCTTCAACCAGCGCTTGGTCAAAATCGCGGCGCAAGGCGCTGAACAGGCCGGCGCCGAGGTGACGGTGATTAATCTGGCCGATTTTCCGATGCCGATCTTCAATCAGGACGACGAGGCAGAGCACGGCATTCCCGATGCCGCGCGCGCATTCAAAAACTTGCTGATCGAGCATGACGGCTTTTTGATCGCCTCGCCCGAATACAACAGCGCCTTCAGTCCTTTGCTGAAAAACGCGATCGATTGGGCGTCCCGGCGCGAAGGCGATGAAGCGCCGCTCTTGGCTTACCGCGGCAAGGTTGCGGCGATCATGGCCGCATCGCCGGGCGCGTTGGGAGGGCTGAGGGGCTTGGTTTTTTTAAGGTTGCTGCTCAGCAATATCGGCGTGACCGTGCTGCCCGAGCAGCAGGCGATCGTGCAAGCCGACAAAGCGCTGCATCCTGACGGCTACCTGAACGATGCGCAGTTGCAAGCTGCCGTGCTCAATTTGGGGGCGAGGCTGGCCGACGCGACGCGAAAATTGCAGGGTTAATTTTCTACGCCGCTCAAAAGCTCAGCGTTGTCGCGGCTTCTTTGGCGATCGTTTGATGAATGGCCGTGGTGGGATGGATGCCGTCCCAAAATAGATAGGTATCCGGTTTTTTGCAGTCGAACGGCGGAATTTTAGGGGTGACGCAGGCGTGTTGGGTATCGCTGATGCCGTAGGATTTCGGGTGAGCCAGGATATCGTGGAGCAGGTCAAAGATATTCAAGATACGGGCATTCATGCCGGCAGGAATCAGCGTATAGGCGACTTCATTGGCTAAAGCACCATTAAATTGCGCCGATAAGTAAGTTGCCAAGGCGGCTATGCCCTTGTATTCGGGTATGGCATCTAATGCCTTGACTGCCGGTGTTTGCCCGATGTCCGGAACATTGACCAGCAAAATGTTCTGCGCGTTATGATGCGTATGTAGATATTCCACTGTAGCCGAAATGTTATCCACGATGCGTTCAATTGCGGGTCTTATTAACTGCACATCGAATAAGGCTAGCAGCAGTGCGTCACGCACATCGTTGCCCCCGATTTCCAAGATAAACAAGGTCTGGTCGGTTGTTTGGAGTCCGTCTTTGCTGAAGGCGTCGATCTGATCCGGCAGATTGAACCGGCACGGATAGGCTTCGGTTCGCGCGCCGCCGACGGCATAATTGCTGGCGACATGGCGTCCCGGTTTCAACGCCGGATGGGTATCTTTGGACATTTTGAGTGTGCCCGCGAGGTATTCAACCCAAGTGTCGCCGTTGGTAAAATGATGTCCGCCTTTGGCGTAGGGCGCTTCCGGGATTGTCAATTCATCCAGTTGATCATAGGGGGGAACGCTTAATGATCGGGCTCCGCATGGCTCATGGGTTTCTGGATCGACCAACGAAGTCAGCAAGAAAAAGCCGTTGCCGGGATCGGTCAAACTGGCGCCGAAAGTCACGATTCTGTCGTAAGACGTTTGCGCCGTTGCCAGGGCGGGAGTTGTCAGCGCGAGCCACAAGCCAGCCAGTGCCAGTTTATTTCCGAATAATTTGCCTGTGTTCATCGTATTGTCTCTTGTTTGAATGGAAATCCGCCCGGCCATGCCGTTTTAGCGGGAGCAGGACTGTGATTAAATCGGGCGATTTCTTAGCAGACGCAGAAAGCGCGGTCGTTCTAGCTGTCATCATGCTTATTTAAGCAAATCTAAACAATTGGTAGTTTTACTAATTGACGAACTTTTTCTGCATTATTTTGTCTCGCTGGCGCATGCAGGCCTTAAAATAAGGCAACAGTGAGTCCCTCTTTCCCTGGACTTTACGAATTTTGACATAACCGACACCCATGCCGACTTTCGACCCCGCCTACGGCTATGCCCTGGACCAATTGCGGAGTATCACGCCGCCGCTGCCGCCGGATGACTTTGTTCCCTTCTGGCAGGCGCGCTATCAGCTGGCGCTGGCATTGGACCCGCGCCAGCGCATCACGTACTGCGCGTGGTCGCATCCCGATTTCGAGTGTTACGATCTGAATTACCGCTCGACCGATGCCTTCGAGATCGGGGGCTGGGCGCTGATTCCTAAGCATGCGCCGGTGACGCGCGGGGTGATCGTCGGCCACGGTTATGGCGGACGCGAGGGCCCCGATTTTCATCTGCCGATACCGAATGCGGTTTTTTTGTTTCCGTGTTTTCGCGGCCTGTCCCGCAGCCGGCGCTGGCCGATTTCGGATAACCCGGCCTATCACGTCCTGCACGACATCGACAATAAAGACCGCTACATCCTGGGCGGCTGCGTGGAAGACCTCTGGGTCGCGGTGTCTGCCTTGCTGGCCATGTTTCCCGCCGTAGCCGGCCATGTCGGCTATCTCGGCATCAGCTTTGGCGGCGGCATCGGCGCGCTGGCGCTGCCCTGGGACAGACGCATTCAGCGCGCCCATCTGAATGTGCCGAGTTTCGGCGATCACCCGCGGCGCCTGAAACTGCCGACCTGGGGCAGCGCGGCGGCGCTGCAAAACTACCAGCGCGAGCACGGTCATATTCTCGACACGTTGCGCTATTATGATGCAGCCATCGCGGCGCGGTACATCGAGGCGCCCGTGCATGTGGCGGCGGCGCTGGCCGATCCGGTGGTGACTCCGCCCGGCCAGTTCAGCATTTACAACGCACTGCCCCGGGAAAAACGATTGTTTGTCTTTGACATGGGGCATGCGGACTATCCCCGCAAGGCGGAGCAGGAAAACGCATTAATAGAGGAATTACGGGAGTTTTTCGACTGCTTATGAATCGGGAATATCATTGTTGGCACAGCCCTGATCTGGGACGCGACATGGAACTGTTGGTGTTCGGCCATGACGGGGCGAAAGTCCTGATGTTTCCGACCCGCGACGGGCGTTTTTACGAATACGAAGATATCGGCATCGTCGAGGTGCTGGCCGACAAAATCGACGCCGGCCTCCTGCAATTGTATTGCGTGGACAGCATCGTCAACGAGAGTTTTTATTGCAATTGGTGTCATCCGTCCGGGCGCATTCAGCGTCACATCCAGTACGAGAACTACATCCTGAACGATATCTTGCCGTTCATGGCGAGTCAGAATCCGAACCCCTGCACGATCGCCTACGGTTGCAGCCTGGGCGCATACAAAGCCGCTACCATCGCCTTCCGCCATCCCGATCGATTTCAAAAATTGTGCGCATTTTCAGGCCGATATGATTTGACGTTGTCGGTCGAACACTTTCACAACCTGTTCGACGGCTACTACGACGACAATATCTATTTCCATACGCCGACGCATTTTCTGCCCCAGCTCGACTGCGAAATGCGCCTGCAACACTTGCGGCAGATGGACATGGTGTTCGTGATCGGCAAGGAAGACCCGTTTCTCGACAATAACCGTCATCTCAGCCAGATATGTTGGTCCAAAGGCGTGCCGCATGCGTTGCACGAATGGAACGGGCGCGCGCATCGAGGCCGATATTGGCGGCAGATGACAAGGCTCTATGTGTGATGCCGGAGCTAAATGCAATGGCAGCGGTAACAATCGGCCTCATGTGTTGTCCCAAATGAAAAAAGGGCGGCGTTTCAATTGCGCTTGATTTGACTGACACATCGAGGAGATTCCGAACATGACAAACCCAATCGCTGCGCCGATTTTTCCCCGCTTTCCGAGCATCAAATGCGCGGTCAGAGGGTTATGGCTTTTGTTCATGCTGAGCGGCTGCCAAACCGTCTCGACGCCGGAGCAAGTCACCCAGGCATTCTGGGAGGCGATGGCGGATGGCGATCTCGAAACCGCCAGAAGCCATACGCTTAGGGATGGCCTGCATCTGGTGGCCCGGCAGCAAAATCTCGAAGATGCGTCTTTGGAGACCGGCAAGGTCTTGATCGAAGGCGGCAATGCGCGGGTCGCCACCGTGTTGACGCTGCAAAAGCCCGAAAACAACAGGGTCCTGACTTTCGATACCGTGCTGTCGAAGGAAGATAATCGCTGGAAAGTGGATTATCAGCAAACGCTGAACAACCTGTTAAACCAGCCCTTCGGCGAAATCTTTAAAAGCCTCGGTAAAATTGGCGAAGCGATCAACAAGGAACTCGAACAACAGATCCCGCTGTTTGAAAGGCAATTCAAGTCTTTCAGTGATGAATTGCTGCGGCAGATGGAAGAGTTCCGCCGGCAATTGGAAAAGTCGATCCCGCCTGAAAAACAGCCGCCGCATTCGGGTACGATTTGACGGGGGAATTGATCCGGAATCGGGATCAGGCCAGCGCAATCTGCCGAAGCGTTTACCTTTCCGCCCGCCGACATTGACATTCAAACTAATTCGCCATACGCTAACGAAAATAATCGTTCTATCGAAAGCGTCGGAATATTCCAGGCTGAATTTGGCGGAGAAAACCCAATGAGTGAAAAAGAAACCGGTGATCCTATGCAAGAACCATCCGGTCCTTCCTTATTGCCGGAAGCAACAAACGAGCCTACAGGTGGGATGGCAAGCGAGGATATAGAGAAAATCCGGCGCGCGAGGGACACTGTCGGGCGCATGCTGCGCTATGCGGTCGCCAATCCCACGATTACAGTTCCTGATGAATTGATCGCTAATGGCGTCGATATTTTGCGCATGAAGTCCGACACCTGTCAGCACAGCGATGAAGTTAAGTTGTGGCAAACTTATTCGCAACTGGCGAAACTGATTCATCCGGCCTCCGACATCAGCATTCAAATTGTCGACGGCATCAAGGACGCGGTGATGGCGCCGCAAGCGAAACACGATGGCTCGGCGGGCTCCAAGCTGCTGCACTGGTTCGGTTTGAATTCCGGCATGAACAAGCTCGTTTCCCGGTGCTATAAGGATTTAACGCAGATTACTCTGTACCTGCTGGCGTTCGTCGGCCTTTATGTGGTCGTGCAATGTTATAGCGTACTGGTGGCCGACACTTTGGCGAGCTCTTCAAGATTGGTCGTCGGCATCGAAAACCAGCAGTCCGCCGAGCGTCTGGTCAACGATAAGACTCCGGTCGAGCAGAAAGCGCAAGTGGAGAGCGCTTCCTACATGCTGGGAACGCAGTTGAACGCCTCCTCGCAAGCGCTGGTCGATTTAACCAAGCCGCTTAAAAATATCCCGTTTTTCAGACTCAGTGATTCGACCGTCGATGCATTGAACGGTTGCGCCCAAAATAAAGATTTTCACATTACCATCAAGGAAAGCCGCAATTTTCTGTTCGGCTGCCTGGCGCTGGAGCGCGAATACGCGCTCTCGGCGCATACGGTGATGTCGCGCTATGTGCTGCCGCTATTGCTCGGCTTCATCGGCGCCACCGCCTATGTGACACGCCATACGCTGTACCGCTTATCCTCGAACAGCTATGTGCCTTCCCCGCGCGGCATGTTGACCATGCGTCTGTGTTTGGGCGGTTTGCTGGGGTCTATCAGCGGTATTTTTATCACCTCCGACGTCAAAGAAGCGGAAGGCTTCAATATCAGCCTGACATTGACCGCACTGGTGATGGGCTATAGCGTCGAAGTCGCTTTTTCGCTTTTCGACAGCGCGATCGAACGCGTCAAAGCGTGGACTCGGGGACTGCGCCAAAGCGAAGCGCAGGGAGCCGAAGCCGTTGAGCAGCCAAAACAATGAGGCTTTGACTGCCCCGGAAACCCGAGTTTCAGGCCTGAATCGTCGACGGCGTTTTATTCCGTTAAGCACCATAGCGAAGCCTAGCGCACACGGCCGATTGCGCGCCGCCACGGCTGTTCCCAGGCCTCAGGCGCTTGCCGCCGGCTGCAAAAAATCAGCACAGACCCTTCAAATCACGTCTTGTCTTTCGGTGCACGGGATAGAGTTTCCTTACTTTAATTAAGGTAGCATTAAGCAACAGAGGGTATGCTTAAGAAACGATTAAAAAATAAGAGTGCAATTTTCCTTCTTTGGCCGAACACGGCAGTTCGCTACGCTTAAACACATCAAGTGTTGTGAATAAAATCACAATACACGTCAGACTCAATTACCCTTTCGCTGAACCTTTCAGCCGCCATTCCTTCGAATCGGAATTGGTCATTTTGGAGAAAAACTATGCGATCGACAAATCAAACAGCTTATGCGGCTGTCCCTTTTGTGATCTTCGGCATTATCTTACTCACCGCCTTTTTCTTAAAGTACTTCGAGCCCATGCTGCCCGAGGTCCTACGCAATTGGGCCGACCACATTTCAATTGCATTGATCGTTGCCGTGGTCATCGGGCTGACTTACGAGTACACCTCGCATCTATTTCGCGAAGAAATTCTGAAAAACCTTCTGCATGAGAGCCAGGATCAGGTTTATGAAGCGCTGAAAGCCTACAACGTGCTCACGCCGGATGAGGTTTTCCGTTTATTGAAGGAAATCGCCAGCCAGATCAATCAGACGCCTACGCTGTTTTATCCGGCGCGGCCGGAAAGCAACGAATATACGTTTACCGAAAGCATGGATTTTTTCGACACGCTGGTCAAAATGCGGCCCAAAGAAATCGTCAAAATCCTCAGTACCTGGATAGAGCCCAAGAGCCATAAGAATCTGAAGTACCTGGCCAGCGATTTTATCGGGAAATATCAGCTGACTGAAATCGCCGAGGAGCTTCGCCGCCAGGCGGAGCCGATTTTACACTTGGGCCTGCTGACCGAAGAGGATAGGGGATGGGTCTTAAACTACATCTGGGCCTATTCCCGTTGCGAGAAACCCATGTACAAATTTTTGGGGGATATGATGCGCACCACGTCAGACCCTGCCGTTGAAAAGTGGATTCTTTTCCTGCCGTTACAAATGCCGTCCCTTGAGTATGCGAATATGATCAACGACTATCTGGAACGGGACGCGCCAATTGATGAGGATAATTTGCTGCTGGTGATTCAATCGATTGCCTATTTGCATCGCGCGCAAGTGCTCGACGGGGTGGCGCTGCTGAAGAAATTTCCAAACCGCTTTGGACCTCATCACCAGGAAAACGTTGAACGTATTTGGCGAAACTACACGCTTGCGCCTGATGAGTTGAAAGGCATTTTTTTGCAGCCATGATTCTTAGCATTCCCGGCGCGGCTAGCGCCAGTTATAGGCGATGCCCACATTACCCGCAAATTCACCCCCCGTATGCGGCGCCGGCATGTTCACGCCCAAATAGGTTTGCCAGTTTGCGGCAGGGTAATAAAAAAGATTGACGATATTGCCTGAAATGTTGGATGTGCCCGAGAAATAATCGGCCTGCAAATGCAGCACTTTGGGCAGCATGCGAATTTCAAAACCGGCCATCGCCCCGTAAGGCTGGTGAATCGTCGCCAGCGCATCATTCACGTAGAAAGCGCCCAGATGAAAATTCAGCCGTTCGCCCGGAGTAAACTGATTGTCGAGAAAGCTAAAATGATGCCATCTGTGCGTAGGGGCATGGGTCAGCACCCTGCCGTTTTGTGCACCTACTGCCAGCGACCAGGCGTCGTTGATAGTGAATGTCTTGGACAGCATCAAGTAGCCGTCATTTTGAAAGGTTTGGGCGCCGTCGCCCGCGACCGGAACATTCAGTAGTTGCAAACCGAAGAGCCAGCCGTCACGCGTGGCATAATCGATCACGATATTGGCATAGGCTGCGCCACGATAGATATTGAACTCCTGAGTCAACGTCAAGCCGCCCGACTCCTCAGTGGCCGGATTGACTTTGATTCGTTTGGGGGCTTTTTCGTGCACCTTTCCCTTCGGAAAGGCTACAAGCGGCCAGCCAACCCATAGCAGACTCAGCAGATAAATGATCAGCCTTGCGCTTTTCATTATGAGCGGCCTCATCTGCTTGAGGCGATCAATCGGGAGTGGCGTTCAGATAACTTAACAGTTGGCCGGATGCCCTCAGCGCATCCAGTTCCGCTTCCGTTTCGGCTTGTATCAGATCGACTTCGGTCAAGCGCATTTCGGTCCGGGACCGGTAGGAATCCAGCAGTTCTAAAATGGTTCCCTTGCCGAAACGGTAAGCGGACTCGCCCATCGATTTAAGGCTGTTCAGCTTGGACAGCACATCTTTTTCGAATTTGACTCGGGTTTCCTGCCTGCGCACGAGCAGATTGACCGCGCGATCAATCGCCACGCGGGTACGGGAAGTCGCGAAGTCATGTTCCAGCATGGCCGCATGTTTCGCGGCTTCGGCCTTTGCCATCCCGCCTTGGTTGCGGTCGAATATCGGCACTTCGACCGAAACGCCGCCGAACGTCGTGTTACTGTAGGGACTGTCGGTATAAACCGTACCCACCTGAACAGAAACGGCCGGCCAGCGTTCGCGGCGCGCTTTTTCCAAATCGGCATCGGCGGCGGATTCGCTGCGCTGCGCCGCTACAATGTCGGGATTCGAAACTTCCGCTTCAGACAGCAGTTTTTGCGCATCGGCCGGCACCCCTAAAACCGCCAATTTGCCTACCGCTGCCGGCTTCCAGTCAGGCATGCCCAAGAGCACGCCCAAATCACCCACGGTTTCGGCCAGATCGTTGCGCGCGGTTTCGAGCTTTGTCTCTATGCCGCTGGCTTCGACACCGATACGCAGTTCATCGAAAGAGCTGGCATTACCCGCATCCTTGCGGCCGGTCACGATCGCCGCCAAATGCTGCATGTCGCGCGCGGTTTCTTCAAAAATGGCGACGCGTTCCTGTTCTGCCAAAAGTTTTACAAATAACCGCCGCGTTTCATGAACCAACGCCGCATATTCGGCCTCGACATCCGCTTCGGCTGCGTTGACGCCCTTTTCCGCGGCTTCGATACGGGCGCCGCGCTGGCCCGCAATCAACAGCGGTACTTCCAAGGTGACCTGTTCCTGAGCATTGCCATCAAACATGTGATTCGCGCCACCCCCAACAAAATCATATCGGCCGTAACTGATGGTCGGATTAGGCAAAACGCCGGCGGCGACCACTTCGGCCCTGGCCGTTTCGATGCGTTGCAGCATCACCGCAAAGCGAGGGCTTTTTTCGCGCACGATTTTGAGCAAGTCGCCGATCGTCACCGAGACCGGCACGGTTTCGGTAGAGGCCAGTGCCGGTTCAGCAAGCAGATTTAGCAGCAACAAACCCAATGCCGCCCAAGGTGCAGACGAGCGCCGACGTAGTGTGGAGGGGGCTAACAATCTCATAGTGCGTCCTGAATTTCGTCGGCTTCCTCGGGGGTAATCAGCCGCTTCGGAGTGATATAGGAATAAATGACCGGCAACACGAACATCGCCACGAAAAAGGTGGTCAACATCCCGCCGACGATCACGATCGCGAAAGGTTGCTGGGTCTCGCTGCCGATGCCGGTCGATACGGCCATCGGCAACAGGCCCAGCAGTGCCAGCAATGAAGCCATCAGGACCGGACGCAAGCGATCGGTCGCGCCGTTCAATATCGCATCGCGTAAGTCTTGGCCGTTGCGCCGGTTTTGTTCGGTGGCGCTCAACACCAGCAGTCCCATCAGCGAGACCTGGCCCAACAGCGCGATAAATCCTATCGTCGCGCTGACCGACAAGGCGATGCCGGACATCAGTAATACGAAAACGCCACCGGTCATCGCAAAAGGCACGGCCAACAGAATGGCTATGGCGCTACGGGCCGATTGCAGCGCGCTATACAGCAAACCGAGCACGATCAGCACCGCGATCGGAATGATCACCGCAAGCCGCCCCATCGCGCGTTGCTGGTTCTCGAATTCACCGCCCCAAACCAAAAAATGGCCTTCGGGAACTTTGACTTTTGCCTCTATTAGCGCCATGGCTTCATGCACCACGGTACCGAGGTCGCGTCCTTCGACATTGAATTTGAGCGCCAGAAAGCGGCGGTTGGCTTCGCGTTCGATAGAAGTCCGGCCGCGTTCGATATGTAAGTCAGCGACATCCCGCACCGGGATACGTGCGCCGGCCGGCGTCGGCAGCATCAGATTGCCGATCTGTTCCATATTCGCGCGCTCGCCGGCCGGAAGAATCACGCGGACCGGCACCGGCCGTTCCCCTTGCCATACATCGGTCACCACCTTGCCGGCGAGACTGGTCTCGATCGCATTCTGGGCCGCATCGATGGTGATGCCCTGGCGAGCCAGGCCGGGCCGGTCGAGACGGATTTGCAGTTGCGGTACTTGGGATTCCCGGTACAGATCCAGATCGATGACGCCGGGCTCGTTCTTCAGCACCGCTTTGGCGGCTTCCAAGGTCGCGCGCATCTTTTCCAGGTCGTCACCGTATATTTTCAATACGACCTTGCCGCGTACGCCGCTGACTGCCTCTTCCACGTTGTCCTTGATCGGCTGGGAAAAATTGAAGCGGACGCCCGGAATCGCGGTCAGCGATTCCCGCATCGCATCGACCAGGCGATCCTTGTGCCATCCTGCAGGCCATTCGTCGCGGGGTTTCAGATGGACGAAGGTTTCGCTCATATTGACCCCTTCATTATCGGTGCCGTCCTCGGAACGTCCCTGCTGGCTCAGAATGCCCTTCACCTCGGGGAATGCCAGCAGCTTTTCGCGCATGTCGAGCAAAATCTCTTGCCCCTTGGCGAGCGCGATACTGGCCGGCATTTCGACAAAAACATGAACGTCGCCTTCGTCCAGTTCCGGCAGGAATTCGGTGCCCAGCTGTCCCGACGCCACTGCGCCGCTGACCAATAAAACCGCGGCGGCAGCCAATGTCATCGGGCGGCGGTCTATCGCTTTGGCTAACAATTGGCGATAGCCGTTGCGGATGCGCACCAAAAACCGCGGCTCCTCGATCATCGCATGTTTCGGATGGATCAGGGCGGCGCAAAGGGCCGGAACCAAGGTCAAGGCAAAAATCAGCCCGCCGACCAAGGCAAAGCTGTAGGTGAGCGCCAAGGGCCGGAAAATACGGCCTTCAACCCTTTCCAGAGTGAACACCGGGATCAACGCCGCGATAATAATCAGCATCGCGAAAAAAGTCGGCTTTGCGACATCAAACGCCGCCTCGACGATCAATTTGACCATGTCGCGATGGGTACGGGGCCGCTGGTGCGTCGCCTGATGGATCACATGCTCCACCAGGACCACCGCGCCATCGAGAATAATGCCGAAATCGATCGCGCCCATCGAGATCAAATTGGCGGGAAGTCCGAGCTGATAGAGTCCGGCGAAGGCCACCAACAGCGACAAGGGAATCACCACGGCGACGATCAGGGAGCCGCGCACACTGCGTAAAAACAGCCAGACGACGCCGACGACCAGCAGGAAGCCGTGCAGCAGATTGTCGTAAACGGTATGCAGGGTGTTGTGGACCAGTTCGGTTCTATCCAGGAACGGCTCGATTTTCATGCCTTGCGGCAAGATTCGTTGATTCAGTTCGTTGACTTTTTTGTGCACGGCCTCTAAGACCAGCGAAGGGTTTTCTCCGCGGCGCAGCAGCACAATGCCCTCGACCGCTTCTTTCTGATCGTTCAGTCCCACCGTGCCTTGCCGCGGCGTATAGGACTGCACGAGCCTCGCGACATCGCCGACGGTGACCGGCGTGCCGCCTGCGCTTTTCAGCACGATGTTGCGAATCTCTTCCGGCTTGCTGAGAAAGCCCACGCCGCGCACCACGATCTGCTGATCGCCGTGGCGCAGATAACCGGCCCCGACATTGCGGTTCGATTGGGTAATGGCCTGGTTGACGTCTTCCAGCGTCAAATCGAAAGATTCCAGGCGGATCGGATCGATTTCGACATAAAACTCCTTGTAAAACCCGCCGAAGGTCAGCACGTCGGCGATGCCCGGCACCTGCTTCAAGATGCGGGAGATGTTCCATTCCATTTCCGAACGCAGGTCATACAGCGAATGGCGGTCGCTGACCACCATGAATTTGTAGATTTCTCCGAGCGGCGTGTAATCGGGCGCCAGCACCGGCGTCACCCCGTCCGGCAGTTCCGCGCCGGAAATCCGCTGCGAAATTACCGTGCGCGAATGGAAACTGTCCGCGTCGTCGTCGAAAGTAATCGTGATCAACGACAAGCCGAATAAACTCTGGCTGCGCATTTGCAGCATTTGCGGGGTGCCGTTCAGCACGCGCTCCAGCGGTACGGTGACTTGCCGCTCGACCTCTTCGGGCGCGTAGCCGGGCATCAGCGAAATCACGGTCACCTGGGTATTGGTCACATCGGGATAGGCTTCGATCGGCGTTTGGATATACGCATGCACGCCAAACAAGGCGATCACCACGGTTATCGCAATGGCCGCCATTCGCCGATGCACGCAAAGTTCTATCAATAACTTCAGCATTCGGCGTCCTTACAGCAGCATCGCGGCTTCGCCGTCGATCAACAGCGCCCCGCCTACGACGACGCGCTCGCCGCCCGACAGCCCTTTCAAGACCGGTATCAAGCCTTCCCGCGCTTGGCCCACTTGGACGACGCGCGGCTCGAAAACTCCGGTCGATTTCTCGACATAGACGAGGGTCGTTTTACCATCACGAATCAAGATCGCTGAAGCCGGTAAAAAAATATGGCCGGGGCCGGCGGTTTCGATCGAGGCGCGCGCATACATACCGGGCCGCAGAGCGACCTTTGTATCCTTGTCAGGCTCGATGAAGACGGCGGCACGTCTAAGATCGCTTTGGATGGCTGCGCTTTCCGCGACGACATGACCGTGGATTGGATCAGGCAATGACGCCAGTTCAATAACGGCTTTGGCGCCTTTTTCGACCAGTGCTAAATCCCGCTCGAAGACATCCGCGACAATCCAGGCGGCGGTCGGCTCGCCCAGATCAAACAATGGCGTGTCGTTGCCGACAGCGGCGCCGACCGAAACGTAAGCTTTTAAAACCATGCTGTCAAAAGGCGCCCTGACGGTCACTTCGTCGGCGGCGCCACTGCCGAGCAAATGCAGAAAATCCCGGCTGCGGTCAAGTTCGGTGCGGGCCTGCTTTAATTGCGTTTCCGCTTCGACCCTTTCGATTTCGAGTCCTACCCCCGTCCGCTGCATTTCAAGCTGGCGCCGGTAGCGGTCTTCGGCCCGGGCAAGCTCGGCTTCCGCGCGTGCATAGTCCGAGCGCATCTGCGTGGCTTGTACGCTCGATAACGTCGCCAACGGGGCGCCTGCCTTGATTCTATCGCCGACTTGGACATAAATCTTGGTGATCCGTCCTTCCACCACGGTTCCGGTCGTCGAGATCGCCTTGGCCCGAAAGTCCACGCGGGCGGGGGCTGAGATGACGCCGCCCAGGGATTCGGCTTTGACTTCCTGCACCTTGATATAAGGCAGCGACTCGGGACGAAGCGTGATTGCTTTGTTTGCTGAGGAATCTGAGGATTGTTGCTGGGGTTTGCCGGGCAAATCCTTAGCGGTTACAGGCGATTTGTCGGGTTCGGATTCGCCTCCATCTCCACCGCATGCCGTTACCAGGAGTAGTATAAAAAAACAGGGAAAACTCGCCAGCTTCTTGAAATAAGCGTCCCGAGAAAAATGAGTTTTCATATCCAAATCGAACGGGTCCATTGAGTGCTAACAAACCGATTTTTTTAAAAAATCGGATTCGGATGAGTCATGCGACAAAATTACAAAGATAACATTGGGAAGTGACAGAAGTGCTTAATCGGTGCCGAATCCTATTATTAAGGAAAGCAGGGGCGGTTGAAATCAACCGGTTAACCGGTTGATTTCATCTGTCGACTAAGTTTCTTGGCAGGACAATACCTTGATATGCTTTGATTTTTGTTCTAACTCTCGATACCTTCAAGCAATAAACGTTCCATGCCGCGATCGAGCGGCATTGCCAGTTTTAACAGACCGCGACAAGCTTGCCGTCCTTAGTTTAAGAAAAGAACGCTTTGATGAGCTATCTACAGAGTCTTATAAACTTGAAAGTTGGTATCGATTAGCTATTATATTGGCATCGGGTGAATTAACTCAACAATATCTCGGGTGTTTTATATTTTTTACAACAATACCAATCGACTACGGATTTTTTTGGACTGGCTATATCACCCCGTTATCCACCACCGGCATCACCCAGTACCTAATCCCCGCGCCGGAAAATTCCTCCCGGAGCCGCGCCAATAACGCGGTCAACACCGCTTCCTCGACATACATCTGGAAGCGCAGCCGTTTTTGCCGGCCGGAGACCTGTTCGGCGAGCGAGAGGCCTTCGTTGCGGTGGTCGTGCGCGAAGACCGGAAAGCTGCTGAAGCCGTGTTCGGATTCGAAGGTTAAAAGACAATCGACGATCACTTCTTCGAGGCTGGTCGGCACGTTCAGGGTGACGAGAAATTCTTTGCTGCTCATGCTTGCTCCGGGGCGCGGCCGAACAGTTTGAACAGGATCGGCAGCAGGAAGAGGGTTAAAAAGGTCGACGAGACCAGGCCGCCGATCACCACGATCGCGAGCGGGCGCTGGATTTCGGAGCCGGGTCCGGTCGCGAACAAGAGCGGGATCAGGCCGAACGCGGCGATGCTGGCGGTCATCAACACCGGCCGTAAACGCCTTGCCGATCCGATCACGACGACCTTGGCGAGGTCCATGCCGGTGGCCAGCAACTGGTTGAAATAGCTGACCATCACGACCCCGTTCAACACCGCGATGCCGAGCAGTGCGATGAAGCCGACCGAAGCGGGCACCGACAGGTATTCGCCGGACAGCCAAAGACCGAAGACGCCGCCGATCATCGCGAGCGGAATGTTCGACAATACCAGCACGGCTTGGCGCACCGAGCCGAAGGTCGAAAACAGGAGCAAGAAGATCAATCCCAGGGACACCGGCACTACGACCGACAGGGTTGCGGCCGCGCGTTGCTGGTTTTCGAACTGGCCGCCGAACTCGACCGTGTAGCCGGTCGGCAGTTTGACCTGTTCCTTGACCTTTTGCCGGGCTTCTTCGACGAAGCTGACCAAGTCGCGGCCCTGCACGTTGCTGCGCACGACCGTAAAGCGCTGGCCGCGTTCGCGGCCGATCGCGACCACGCCTTCGACTTTTTCGAGTTTGGCGATGCCGGTGATCGGCACATGGCCGCCGCCGGGCAGTGCGATTTGCAGGTTGTCGAAACTGGCGGTGTTGCTGTCGCCGCGCAGCAACAATGGCGTGCGCTTGATGCCTTCCTGCACGATGCCGAGCTTCAGGCCTTCGATCTGCGAGCGCAGCAGCGTTTCGACGGTGTCGCTGTCGAGGCCCAGACGGCCCGCGCGCGCCTTGTCGATGGTCACTTGCAGAAACTGCATGCCGCTGTTTTGTTTGACGAACACATCGGAGGAGCCGTCGATATGGCGCAGGATGTCGCCGATTTGTTCGGCTTTTTCACCGAGTACTGCTAAATCGCTGCCGAACAGTTTGACCGCCACGTCGCCGCGCGTTCCGGTCAGCATCTCGGAAACGCGCATTTCGATCGGTTGGGTAAAGCCGAAGGCGATGCCGGGCGTTTCTGCCATCACCCCGCGGATCTTTTCGAGCAGTTCGTCCTTGCTTTGCATCCGCCATTCTTCCTTCGGCTTCAGCACCAGGAAGGTGTCGGTCTCGTTCAGGCCCATCGGGTCCAGGCCGAGCTCGTCCGAGCCGACGCGCGAGACGATCGTGTCGATCTCGGGAACCTGTTTGAGCAGGTTTTTCTGCACCTGCCCGTCCAGCGCGACCGATTGTTCGAGCGAAATCGACGGCAGTTTTTCGAGCTGCACGATGATGTCGCCTTCATCCATCGTCGGCATGAAGGTGCTGCCGATCTGGGTAAAGACGATCACGGTCACCGCCATTAAAGCGCCGGCGCCTGCGAACAGCTTCTTGTAATTCACGAGACACCATGCCAGCATCGGCTGATACAGTTTCAACAAGTGCCGCGGCAGCCACGGCTCTTCGTGCGAAACCTCTTTGAGCAGGAAGGACGAGACGACCGGAATCACGCTGAGCGACAACACCAGCGAACCGCTCAGTGCGAAGACGATGGTCAGCGCGACCGGCGTGAACAGCTTGCCTTCGAGTCCTTGCAAGGTCAGCAGCGGCAGGAATACGATGATGATGATCAATATTCCTGAAGTCACCGGCGCTGCGACCTCGCGCGCGGCGCGGTAGATCACATGCAGGCGCGGCAAACGCTGGGCTTTTTCGGTATGGGCGAGGTGGGTGATGATGTTTTCGACCACAACGACCGCCGCATCGACCAGCATGCCGATCGCGATCGCGAGGCCACCAAGGCTCATCAGGTTCGCCGACATGCCGATTTGATTCATCAATATGAAGGTGAACAGCGCCGCCATCGGCAAGGCAAGCGCCACGGTGACCGCCGCTCTGAGGTTGCCCAAAAACGCGATCAACAGCACGACAACCAGCACGATCGCTTCGAACAGCGCATGCAGCACCGTATCGACCGCCTTGTCGACCAGATTGCCGCGATTATAAAACACCTTTACTTCGACGCCGGGCGGGAAGCCGGGGCGGATCTCGGCCAGTTTGTCCTCGAGACCTGCGATTGTCTGCCGCGCGTTAGCTCCGCGCAGACTCAATACCAATCCGGAGACCGATTCACCCTTGCCGTTTTTACTGACCGCGCCGTAACGGGTCATTGAGCCGATTCTGACCTCGGCGACATCGCCGACCGTCACCGGAATGCCGTTAAGGTTATCGATCACGATGCCGTTCAGGTCGGAGAGCGTCTTGATGCGGCCTTCGGCGCGCACGATCAAGGCTTCCTCGCCGTCGTCCATGCGGCCGGCGCCGTCGTTGCGGTTGTTCGCTTCGATCGCCTGGGTCAACCGGTCGATCGAGATGCCGCGCGCGGTCATCCGGGTATTGTCCGGAATCACTTCGAAGCTTCTGACCAGGCCGCCGAGGGAATTCACGTCCGCGACGCCGGGTACGGTGCGCAGCGCTGGTCTAATCACCCAGTCGAGCAGGTCGCGCCGTTCCATCAGGCTAAGGTCGCCGCCTTCGATCGAGAACATGTACATTTCACCGAGCGGCGTGGTCATCGGCGCGATACCGCCTTCGACGCCGGAAGGCAGAGAACCCCACATGCCGTTCAGGCGTTCGGCGATCTGCTGCCGAGCCCAGTAGATGTCGGTGCCTTCGGTAAAATCAACCGTGATGTCGGTCAGCGCGTATTTGGCGATCGAGCGCAGCATCACCTGATGCGGTATGCCGAGCAGTTCGATTTCGATCGGTGCAGTGATACGCGCCTCGACTTCCTCGGGCGTCATGCCGGGCGCCTTCACGATCACCTTAACCTGCGTCGGCGACACTTCCGGAAACGCGTCGATCGGAATATGCGTGAAGGCATGATAGCCCGCGCCTGCCAGCAGCAGCACCGACAATAGAATCAGGATGCGCTGACTCAGCGCAAATTGAATCAGCTTAGCCATTATTCGCCGCTCCCGAGGCCAAGCCAGTTCGCCTTCAGCGCGACCGCGCCTTTGACCGCGATGTCCTCGTCGCCGCTTAACTCGCCTCCGATCACCGATTCTTCATTCTGTTTGCCGATAATCGCAATCGGCGTGACCCGAAAGCCATCCGGGGTACGGATAAACAGATACGATTTGCCTTCGTTTTGCGCGATTGCCGCATTCGGTACTTTGAAGGCCGGTGTCGCGGTGGCCTGCATGATCTGAATATTAATCCGCTGTCCGGGGCGGATGGAGGGGTGTTTGCCGTCGATAATCGCTCTGGCTAGAACGGTCTGGTTTTCCAGATTCACGTTTTGACTCAGCTGGCTGATTTTGGCGCTGATTTTCTCGGCGAAAGGGTCAGTATTCTCCGGCACTACCTTGTCGCCGATTTTGATCTGGGCGGCGCGTTCCTGAGGAATATTGATTTCAAGCCAAAGCTCGCTCAGATCGGCGATCCGGTACAGCGGCGCCAGCATGTCGACCCGCGATCCGGCAACACCCATCCGCTCCAGCACGGAGCCGGAAATAGGGGAGCGTACTTGCAGTTTGCTGTTGAGCCGGTGCGTGCTTTTCAAACGGTTGATTTCCGCCGCACTCATGCCGGCGATTTCGAGCAACTGCCGGTGTTCATTGGCTTCGGAAGCGAAGGCGTTGTATTGACTATGGGTTTCCTGCCAGCGGCGCTCGGCGATCACACCTTCTTCAAACAATTTTTTATCGCGCTGATTGGACAGCGACCCCAACTGCAATTCGTTTTCGGCCTTCAAATACAGCCGCTGCATCGAGAGCAAATCGGGGCTGTTCAATTCCGCCAATACATCGCCTTTGCGGACAAGATCTCCGATCGAGGCGTTCAATTGGGTAATCAAACCCGATTGCGAGGCGCTGACCAGATATTCGTGTGCGGGCGGCACCACGACTTTGGCCGGCGCGGTCAGCATAGGAATTTGCGCGACGGGCTCGAGTTTACCCAGCGTCACGCCTAAATTATTGAAGCGGTCAGCCGATATGGTGACGCGCATTTCAGTATTGGCGGCGACCGCCAGAGAGAGGTCGGGATGCAACATGGCAAAAGGCGCAAGGCAAGCGCTTAGTAAAACCATCGTCTGGCGTTTAATCATTATCTTTCTCATGGCATCACTCCGACCGCCTGATTATAAAAAGCAATATCGCGTTGTAAGATGACCGAACGCTCCTTCGCGTTCAGGATGGCCTGCAGGGTTCTGGCTTTGATTTTTAGCAAATCCATCAAATCGATTTCGCCTGTCGAAAAACTGAGCTCCATCATCTGCATATGTTCTTCGGCGACCTTTTTCATTTCTTCGGCGATTTTCAATTCCTCCTTGTTGACTTCGAGGTTGTGCTCAGCCTCGTGATGCGCCAGTTCGAGATCTCGATAGAGTTGTTGATATTCAGATTGTAATTTGGCCGCTTCCACCTGGATGGCAGCGATATGCGGCTGGATGTGGGCATTGCCTCCGAAAGGTACAGTTACGCCGATATTGAAGCTCTCGGTATTGTTACTGCGCGGATCATTTTGACTCGGACGATCGCTGTTTACGCCAACCGTCAGGTCGGTTTGTCCGGAACCAATCAGTTTCAACGATTCAATTTCGGCTCTTTTGCGTTCGAGTTGGCTGTGCAGCGAGGCCAGGGCAGGGTGATTTTTCTGGATTTCGTCGAGATCGATCAGTTTTTCTTTGAACTCGGCGGGCGCTTTGGTGGTTTGCGTGATGCTCGCATAGCGTTTCCGCGCATGCATCATCTCGGCTTCGGCCAGCGTCAGCGCCGCGCGTTTTTGCAGCAATTCGGTTTGCGCAAGCAACTCGTCGGCGCGCGGCAGGTCGCCCAATTCGACTCGGCGCTGAATTTTCGCGAAAAGTTGCTCGTAATTGCTGACCTCGGCCTGAGCCTGATCATAACGGACTTTTTGCAAAGCCATATCCCAGAGCGCGGACCTGACCAATCCCGCCACGCGCAACCGGGTCGCTTGCGATTGCGAGGTGGCGCTCGCTTGCGCTCTGTCGGCCAGGCTGCGTTCCGCATCGCGCTGGCCGAAGTTCCATAACGGTACCTGCACGGTCGCATCGACATAATGCAGTGTGCCGCTGGTCGCTTCCTGAAAACGCAGGCCGGCTCGGGAGGCGCCGGATGTCCAGCTCTTGCTGCGTTCCAAGATCGTTGCCGCTTCCGCTTCCTGTGCGGAGAGCCAAGCGGCGTCGGGAAATTTTTCCAGCGTCAGGTCGATCACTTTGGCCAGATTTAACGAAGCATCGACTTCGATCGGATCATGATGGTCGACGATCGGTTTGGCATCCGGATGTAACGCCGGCGGCGGCCGGTCGATGTCTTCCGCCGGCGCGGCAAAAGACAGCAGCGAAGCGCAAAGCGTCACGATGACGCGGCGGCTGCGGTGAAAATTAGGTGCAGTCATAACAATAATGCTCAATGCGGCGGTAGCGCCGCTCTGGATGACACAGGCAATTCGATGAGAGAACGCGCTAAAAAAAAGCAAGATTCGCTGAAAAGCCTGACGGTTTATAGCTTCCTCTTCAGGAAGACATCAGAACTTTAAATGACCGGAGGCGCGCGCGGAGATAGCGAGAGGGAGCGCGGCCGCGACAGCAACAAAGGAGGATGGGGGAATTCTGCTAGAGGATGGGATTCGGCATCGGTGTCGAAAATCCAGGCCAGAAGCGGCAGGCATTCGCCGCCGGAAGGCTTTTCGACCGAGTGGGCGCGTTTTTCACGCATGCCGTCATCGATCGCAACGATGCAGTCTTTCGCTGCCGCGTAACTTGCCTCGGGTTGGCTGGCGATGCTGCCGCCGGAAGCGCTGCTGTAGGCTTCAAGACCCGGAATATGCAGGCCGAAATGCGTGTCACGCTGTCCCGCATGCGCATGCAACAACGGCGCAAAAAATTGCAGGATGACCAGCAAAAGCGGCAAAAGTGAGCGAATCGATAACGACATGGCGGTGAAAGTGGATATCCGTCCGCTTATTATACGCTCTAAGCTTAATCCAATATGAAATTTAAATGACTTAGGCCGGAGGCTGGGAATTGAAATAGGCGTTGTGAAAACGCGGCGAACCATCGGGACGAATGCGTCCAAGGGCAGCGTTTTTCGGTTCGGATCAAACGCCGGATTATCGTATTTCTCGCAAAAGGTGGACGATGTCGGTCATTGGATCGCGGCCCGCGCGATCACCGCGCTGTGCAAACGGCTGGCGCTGGACCGCGTTTTAGCGGGCACGGCGTTAGGGCGCTAATAGCGCGGATAAATTCCGTAGTAACCGCCCCAAAAATACGGATAACCGTAATAGCGGTAATAGCCGGGATAATAGCCTTCATAATAATAAGGCAGGGGCTCATACTCCGGCCACAGATGCAGCGTAGTGGCCTTGATCACCGGTAGCCTGAGCGGCTTTTTACCGACCAGCAGCTCCTGGTCGCCGTTCAGCACGCCGGCCGCGGTGATCTCTTGCTCCTTGGCATAGATCGCCGGATCGAGAAACTCGCTGCTGTCGACATAAAAGCGGCCCTGATGCGGCTTGTCGCGAATCGGACGGCCGTAACTGTTCAGCGGATAGGCCATCACCTGCAAACGGGTAAAGGCTTGCTCGTTCTGCACGTCGATGATCACGCCGCCCCAGCGCACCGGCGAGCCTTGATAACGCGTAATATCGGCGCTCGCTTGCGGGTATGAAATATCGATCGCCGGCGGGTCTTCGATCGCTGGCGGCAGGGTTGAGCAGCCGGTTAATGGCAACAACAGGATCAGCGATAATAGGATTTTCATTGCAGGCCTCCATGAGCGTTGCGGGCGCGTTTCCGCCGCTAACAAAATTTTGAGTCGGATGTTGCACCATTAATAGGGTAACGGGTCAAAATTGGACGCTTATTAAGACTCTTAATATCGCGAATAATTTTCCGGGGAGCTTGCTATTTTTCAGGACATCCCCATAATCACAATTCCAAGAACAGTGTTGAAGGTTCCTTGAATGGACACACAGAAAGATTTAGACATACCACAACCCCTATCGCTGGTGCCGGTGTTGCCGCTGCGCGATGTGGTGGTTTATCCGCACATGGTGATTCCATTATTCGTCGGCCGGGAGCGTTCGATCGATGCGCTGGACGCCGCGATGAAGGACAATAAACAAATTTTGCTGGTCGCGCAGCGCGAAGCCGAGGTCGATGAACCGGAGTTCGACGATCTCTACCGGATTGGTACGCTGGCGAATATTCTGCAATTGCTGAAACTGCCCGACGGCACGGTCAAGGTGCTGGTCGAAGGCAGCGAGCGCAGCCAGGTATTGAAATATGTCGAAACCGGCAGCTATTTTTCGGCCCAGGTCCAGACGCTTGAAGACCAGTTGACCTCATCCGTACAGGAACAGGAAGTCTTGCAGCGCACCGCGATCAGTTCGTTCGATCAATACGTCAAGCTGAATAACAAGATACCGCCCGAAGTGTTGAACGCGCTGGCCGGCATCGATGACCTGAGCCGCCTGGCCGACACGATCGCCGCGCACATGGCGTTGAAAGTGAACGAGAAACAGAACATTCTCGAAGCCATGGATGTCGGCAAGCGGCTGGAAAGTTTGATGACCTATATGGAAGGCGAGGTCGATCTGCTCGAAATGGAAAAGCGCATCCGCGTGCGCGTGAAGCAGCAAATGGAAAAGAATCAAAGGGAATATTATCTGAATGAGCAGATGAAGGCGATTCAGAAGGAGCTCGGCGAAATCGAAAATGCGCCGAATGAAACCGAGGATCTCGAAAACAAGATCGAAGATGCCGGCATGTCCAAGGAAGCCAAGACCAAGGCGCTGGCCGAATTGAACAAGCTGAAGCTGATGTCGCCGATGTCGGCCGAAGCGACCGTGGTCAGGAACTACATCGACTGGATGGTCAATGTGCCCTGGAAGCAAAAGACCAAGGTCCGCCACGATCTGAAAATCGCCGAACAGGTATTGGAAGAAGATCATTTCGGACTTGAAAGGGTCAAGGAACGGATTCTCGAATACCTGGCCGTGCAACAGCGCGTCAAACAATTGAAGGGGCCGATCCTGTGTCTGGTCGGGCCTCCGGGCGTCGGCAAGACCTCGCTCGGCGAGTCGATCGCGCGCGCGACCAACCGCAAATATGTGCGGATGGCGCTCGGCGGCGTGCGCGACGAAGCCGAAATCCGCGGTCACCGCCGCACTTATATCGGTTCGATGCCGGGCAAGATTCTGCAAAATCTGGCCAAGGTGAAGACGCGCAATCCGATGTTCCTGCTCGACGAGATCGACAAGATGGCCGCCGATTTCCGCGGCGATCCGGCCTCCGCCTTGCTGGAGGTGCTGGACCCCGAACAGAACCATACCTTCTCTGACCATTATCTGGAAGTCGATTTCGATCTGTCCGATGTGATGTTCGTCGCGACCGCGAATACGATGAACATTCCGCCGGCGCTGCTGGACCGTATGGAAGTGATTCGTCTGGCCGGATATACCGAGGACGAAAAAATCAATATCGCGATGCGCTATCTGATTCCGAAGCAGGTCAAGAACAACGGGCTGAAAGCGCAGGAGATCGAGATTACCGAGGCGGCCGTGCGCGACATGATTCGTTATTACACGCGCGAGGCGGGTGTCCGCGGCTTGGAACGCGACATTTCGAAGGTGTGCCGGAAAGTGGTCAAATTGCTGCTGCTCAAGCCGGCGGATCATAAGACAGAGGTCACGCCGGAAAATCTGGACAGCTTTTTGGGCGTGCGCCGTTTCGATTACGGTCTGGCCGAGGAACATGATCAGGTCGGTCAGGTCACAGGGCTTGCCTGGACCGAAGTCGGCGGCGAATTGCTGACCATCGAAACGGCGGTGATTCCGGGCAAGGGCAAGCATTCCTCGACCGGCAAGCTCGGCGAGGTGATGAAGGAATCGATCGAGGCGGCGATGACGGTCGTCAGAAGCCGCGCGGAGATTCTGGGCATCGCCAATGAAGTATTCCAGACCAACGACATCCACATCCATGTCCCGGAAGGCGCGACCCCGAAAGACGGTCCGAGCGCGGGCATCGGCATGTGCACCGCGATCATTTCGGCGCTGACCAAGATTCCGGTGCGCGCGAACGTCGCGATGACCGGCGAGATCACGCTGCGCGGCGAAGTCTTGCCGATCGGCGGTCTGAAGGAAAAGCTGTTGGCCGCGCATCGGGGCGGCATCACGACAGTATTGATTCCGGCCGACAATGCGAAGGATTTGGCGGAGATTCCGGAAAACATCAAGCAGAACCTGGACATCAAGCCGGTGCACTGGATCGATGAAGTCCTGGCTGTCGCCCTGCAATCTTTGCCGACGCCCACGGTAAAAAACGAGGCCGACGACAAGGCGAAGGCCGAACTCGATTCGGTCAAAATCAAAAATCAAGGATTGACCGCGCATTGATCGGTCTTTGTTTTGTGACGAACGCGCAGAAATGCAGGCATTCTGCGCGTTCCGAGCTTGACAGTCGGCGATGGCGCTTGATATAAAGAGCGCTTTCTTGTGTGGTTTTCATGCACCCATAAGAATTGAAGCGGGTTATTGTTGAACGAGCAACCAAGAACATACAGAATAGAACTTCCTTAAGGGGGAATAATGAATAAATCGGAATTGATTGACGCAATCGCACAAAATGCAGGATTGACCAAGGCAGACGCCGGCCGTGCGCTGGACGGCTTTATCAAAGCAGTCGAAGAGACCTTGAAAGCAGGCGATTCGGTCACTTTGGTCGGCTTCGGCACCTTTTCTGTGAAGGAAAGACCAGAGCGTAAAGGCCGTAATCCGCAGACCGGAGAAGAAATTACGATCAAGGCTGCAAAAATTCCTGCATTTAAAGTTGGCAAATCTTTAAAAGATGCTGTATAATACAATCTTTAAGTCGGGTGCTTAGCTCAGCTGGGAGAGCATCGCCCTTACAAGGCGAGGGTCGGGGGTTCGAACCCCTCAGCACCCACCAGACTTTGGAGCGGTAGTTCAGTTGGTTAGAATACCGGCCTGTCACGCCGGTGGTCGCGGGTTCGAGCCCCGTCCGCTCCGCCAAAATAAGAAAGCCCCGTACCGTTCGGTCCGGGGCTTTTTTTTTAACCGGGTTTTTCCTACTATCGTGTGGTTTCTTTAGGACAGAGCATATGCTGGCGACAATCAGAGAAAAGGCGCAAGGTGCGTTCGCATGGGTCATCTTGCTAGTGATCGGTGTTCCGTTTGCGTTATGGGGCATTAATAATTATATCGACGCCGCCAAAGTCGCGCCGGTCGCTTCGGTTGGCGATAAGGATTTTTTCCAGAACGATGTGAACCGCGCCTATGAGCAATACGCCCAGAACTTGCGCGGAATGGGCATCGACGAAGCCACGCTGAAAGCCCAGGCGCTCGATAAACTGATCAAGGACGAAGTCCTGCTGCAATATGCGCATGCGAAGGGCCTGGTTGCGACCGATCAGGAAGCGCGCGACTTTATTAAAGAACTCGATTATTTCAAGGTCGACGGCAAATTCAACGAAGATCGTTATAAATCGTTGTTGAATGCGCAGAGAATGTCCTCGAATGATTTCGTCGCCAGGATCAAGAATGCGCTGATCATGCAGCAACTGCAAGGCAGCGTGACCGATACCAGTTTTGCGACTTCCTACGATGTCGAGAGCTTTTTCAAGATTCAGAATCAGCAGCGCGATTTCGAGTATGTGACCGTGACGCCGCCGAAACTGACCGAGCAGCCTGCCAACGAAGAAGTCAACGCGTATTATCAGCAACACCAGGACCAATATAAATCGCCCGAGCAGATCTCGGTCGCTTATGTGGAACTGTCGCTCGAGGCGATCGCACAAAAAGTCGAAGTGACCGATGACAAGCTGAAAGCGTATTATGCGGAGCAAAAGGACCAGTACAGCACGCCGGAACGCCGGAAAATAAGCCATATTCTGTTTGCGGTCAACGCGCAAACCGACGACAAGGCCGCGCTCGCCAAGGCGCAAAAAGCCAAAGCCGATCTGGCTGGCAAGGATTTCGCAAAGCTGGCCGCGGAAGTGTCTGACGACAAGCTGACCGCGAAGAGCGGCGGCGATTTGGGCCTGTTCAATGCCGGCGCGATGGAAAAATCGTTCGAAGACGCGGTCGGCAAGCTGAAGCTGGGCGAAGTGTCGGAGCCGGTCAAATCCTCGTTCGGCTACCACCTGATCAAGGTGACCGAACTGGTGCCGGGCGAAACCAAGCCGTTCGAGAGCGTGAAGGCCGAGGTGACGAAGGCGTATCAAAAATCGCAGGCCGAAGCAGTTTTCTATGATTCCGGCGAAAAACTGGCCGAGATGAGTTATGAAAATCCGGATAACCTGGATACGGTCGCGAAAGCCTTGGGCCTGACGCTCAATAAAACCGATTTCTTTACCAAGGCTGCCGGCACCGGCATTGCCGCAAATCCGAAGATTCGCGAAGCGGCATTCACCGAGGAAGTGCTGCAAGGCAACAACAGCACGCCGGTCGAAATCAGCGCCGAACATGTGGTCGTGCTGCGTAAGCTCGAACACAAGCCGGCCGCGATTCAGGCGCTGGACAGCGTAAAAGCCGGCATCAGCGCCGAGCTGCTGGCCGAAAAAGCCAAGAAGCAGGCATCAGCAACGGCGCAAAAACTGAAGGATGCGTTGAGAAAGGGCGAAACCCTCGCGAATCTGGCCGCCAGCGAAAAGCTCGAAGTGAAAAAGCTGACCGGCTATACGCGCGGTAAAACCGAGATTCCGGACGCGCTCAGCGATGCGGTATTCAAGGCCGCGAAACCGGTCGGCGGCAAGCCGACGATCCTGGTAGCCGAGTTGCCTGACGGCGCGCAGGCGGTGGTCAGCCTGAACCGGGTTGCCCCGGGCGTGATGAGCGAGGACGACAAGAAGAAAATGGATCTTGCGACCAAGAATATCGCGAAGGCATTCGGGCAAGCCGATTTCAATGCGATGCTGGAAATGCTCGAAGCGGATGCGGATATCGAGATCAACAAACCGGACGGCGACGCCAAGACGCAGTAAACAAAAAAGGGAGCGCTAAGCTCCCTTTTTTTTGTCCTTTTGCGGCCGTATCATCGAGGCTTTGGTTGGCCTGGCGCGATTCAGGCCGAGGTCAATCCCGGAAATTGATATACTGCAACGGCATCTCCAGGTTTTCCTGCTTCAACATCTGAATCACTTCCTGTAGGTCGTCGCGCTGCTTGCCGGTGATCCGCACTTGATCGCCCTGGATCGCGGCCTGCACCTTCAATTTTTTGTCTTTGACCAGCTTGACGATTTTTTTGGCCAGCAGGCTTTCGATGCCTTGCTTGAGGGTGATTTCCTGGCGCACGATCTTGCCGCTGGCTTTCGGTTCGGCGATGTCCATGCAGGCGATATCGACGCCGCGCTTGGTCAGCTTGGACTGTACGATGTCGAGCATCTGTTGCAGTTGAAATTCCGAGCCGGATGTCATCAAGAGTTTATTGTCGCTCAGTTCGTAGCTGGAATTCGAGCCTTTGAAGTCGAAGCGGGTGGTGACTTCCTTGTTGGCCTGGTCAACCGCGTTGCGGGCTTCCTGTTTGTCGAATTCGGAAACGATGTCAAAAGAGGGCATTGATAGGTGATCGTTTGTTAAAAATGGAATTTTTACTATAACGAGGATTGCCTCTCGATTCAACCGGAATCCGCCGCGCATCTGAGGCACAAAAATCCAAGCGGCTTTATCCTTTCGGTTGCTGCTTGCTGAAGTCGTTGATCGCCGCGATGCGCAGGCGGCGGATCGCTTCGCCGATTTCGGCGCCCTTCAAGCCGCCGTTCAATATTGGTGCGGTATCGGCCGCGGCGCCGGCCCTCGCGGCGCCGCGCAGGAAGTCGGCTTGCGGGTAAGGCCGCTCTTCGAAGCCGGTGCGGCCCCTGGCGTCCGCTTCGCAGGCCAACAAGAAGTCTTCGAGCAGCGAATGCCGCGGCTTGAAGGCGCCGAGCGCGGCCAAGGTATCGGTCAAGGTGCCGGGACGCAGGTCGAATACTTTATGGCAGTGGGTATGGAAGCGCGCGACCTGTATCGCCAGCGCTTTGTACGCATTCGGCACGCGCAGACGCTCGCACAGCGTTTCAAGCACGGCGAGGCCTTTGTGCTCATGATCGTAATGATGCGGCCAGTTTTCTTTCGGGGTGACGCCCTTGCCGAGATCATGCGTCAGCGCGGCGAAGCGGACAATCGGATTATTCGACAAGCGTGCGGCCTGATTCAGGCAGAGCAGGGTATGCACGCCGGTATCGATTTCGGGATGATGTTTTTCGGGCTGCGGCACGCCGAACAGGCGGTCGATTTCCGGGAACACCGCCGCGAGCGCGTCGCAGTCTCTCAGGGTTTCGAAAAACGCGGCGGGGCGGGGTTCTTTCAGCGCCTTGACCAGCTCGGCCCAGACGCGTTCCGGGACCAGGAAATCGGCTTCGCCGGCCGCAACCATCTGCCGCATCAGCGCGACGGTTTCCGGCGCGATCGTGAAGCCGAGACGCTGATAACGGGCCGCGAAGCGGGCGATGCGCAGGATCCTTACCGGATCTTCCGCGAAAGCCGGCGACACATGGCGCAGGATGCGTTTTTCGAGATCGGCCCTGCCGCCGTAGGGATCGACGAGTCGGCCTTCGGCGCTCATCGCCATCGCATTGATCGTCAGATCGCGGCGCAGTAAATCCTGCTCCAGCGTTACGTCCGGCGCCGCATCGACCGCAAATCCCCTGTAGCCGCGTGCGGTCTTGCGTTCGGTCCGGGCCAGCGCGTATTCCTCATGGCTGTCCGGGTGCAGAAACACCGGAAAATCCTTGCCGACCGGCCTGAAGCCCTGGCGCAGCATCGATTCGTTCGTCTCGCCGATCACCACCCAATCGCGCTCCTCCACCGGAAGCTTCAGCAAACCATCGCGCACCGCGCCGCCGACCAGATAAATTTCCATATCACATCACTTTATTTAACGATGCGTCTTAGCATAACATAGCGGGCAAGAGAGGGCGGCATTATCTGGCCGCCACAGGATTGAGGGGAAAACGTGGTCATCTTATTTTCGGCTAGCATGGTGCTGGGCGCGGTCGCGGGACTGTTTGCGGGCCTGTTCGGCATCGGCGGCGGCCTGATCATGGTGCCGGTGCTGGCGATGCTGTTCGTTAAGCAGGGATTCGCCGCGGAGATCGTGATGATCATGGCGGTCGCGACCTCGCTGGCGACGATCATGCTGACCGCCCTGGCGTCGGTGCTCGCGCATCACCGGCTCGGCGCGGTATTATGGGACAAGGTCCTGCGCCTCGCGCCCGGCATCATGGCGGGCTCTGCGCTCGGCGCCGTGATTGCGGATAAAATTTCCGGCGAGACCTTGCGTTATCTCTTTATCGCCTATCTGTTGTACGCGGCGCTGCAACTGGCCATGCAGAGGAAGCCGAATGCCGGCCGGAAGCCTTCATCGCGGTTTCTGGATCATTTGGCCGGGCTGGTGATCGGCAGTCTGTCCGCGATCATCGGCATTGGCGGCGGCACGCTGACCGTGCCTTATCTGGTGCATTTTCAGATACCGATCCGCAATGCGGTCGCGGCGTCCAGCGCCTGCGGCCTGCCGATCGCGGTGGCCGGCGCCGCCAGTTATATCCTGTTGGGCTGGCGCTCGCCGCTGTTGCCGGAATGGAGTTTGGGGTATATTTATCTGCCTTCGTTTCTCGGCATCGTCTTGACCAGCGTGATCACCGCGCCGATCGGCGCGAAGCTGGCCGGCATCATCCCGGCGCAAAAACTGAAGCGTTATTTCTCGTTATTGCTGCTGGCCGTGGCGGCGAAGATGCTATGGCTTTAGTCATCGCAGCCTTGATGGCGCTTTGCGGAAACAAGGGTTACGGGTTTTGCAAACCCTCGATTCCGCTGCGCTGCATCGAGGCTACATGTTTATTTTATTGAAGATTTTTACGGATTACTTGAATTGCAACTGGCGGGTATTGAATGAATAAAAATTGGCTCGAACGGATCAGATTGACCCCGCGTCTCTGGTTTTTGCTCGGTTTTCTGGGCTGCGCATTTCTGCTCTCGATGGGCGCCTATTTTCAGTTCGTCGGCGGACTGGAGCCCTGTCCGTTATGCATTTCCCAGCGCATCGCGATTTTGCTGACCGGCATCGTGTTTTTGCTGGCCGGTCTGCATAATGCCGGCGTCGCCGGCGTCAAGGCCTACGCGATACTCGGCGCGTTGACTGCCTTGGGCGGCGGCGCGATTTCGACGCGCCATGTCTGGCTGCAGCATCTGCCGCCCGAGGAAGTGCCGGAATGCGGGCCCGGGCTCGAATATATCTTCAACAACTTTCCGTTGACCGAAACGCTGAAACTGATGCTGAGCGGCACCGGCGACTGCGCGAAGGTCGACTGGACTTTTATGGGGCTGAGCATGCCAGGCTGGACCCTGGTCGCGTTTTTGTTGCTGGCGGCATTGAGCCTGCTGCAATTTTGGAATGCTAAGCCAAATTGATCGGCCTTCTTGGGCGGGGGCAGGATTCCATCATGGCCTATTGTGTCCCCGGCCTTGACAAGTTATGCACCGATTGGATTGGGCCTTCCGGTAGCGCGTTTGATCGATGGATTAGTCCAAAAATTGGCGTTTAGCTTTTTTATTTTGACTCAAGTCATTGAAAATAAATTAAAAAAATGACAAGGTTATTTTTTGGTCAAATTAACAAAACTGTAATAAAAACCGCAATTAAGCGCAGTTAAAAAGTCTTTGTCCACAGACTTATCCACAGCTTTTGTGGGTAACTCGAAGTAATCCCCGAGATAGAGCAACTTAGCGTTCATTTTTAATCCCCACTGTAATTTCTATGCCAGAGTTGCCGCAAGACCATCCGCCCGTTCTTCGGGTGGCCATCGATGTGCCGCTGTATCGTTTATTCGATTATGCAGCGCCGGAGGCGGTCGATCCTGATTCGCTCAAACCCGGCCTGCGCTTAGCGGTGCCGTTCGGCAGCACGCAGAAGACCGCGTATCTGGTCGGCGTGGAAGAGGCCAGCGAATTGAGCCGGAAGCAATTAAAACCTGTGGCGCGGATTCTCGATCACGAGCCCTTGTTGGCGCCGGACGATTTGCGCCTTCTGCATTGGGCGGCGCGTTACTATCACCATCCCTTGGGTGAGGTGTTCGCCGCGGCCTTTCCGGTCGGGCTGCGGCAGGGCAAGGCCGCGCTGCTCGATCTTCCGATACGCTATGCGCTGACCGACGCAGGCCGGGCGTTCGATCCGGCGGGGCTGCAAAGAGCGCCGAAACAAAAACAACTGCTGGAAACGTTGCAGAGCAGCCCGAACGGTGTGAACGCGGAACAATTGTCCGCGGCGGTCGAAAATTGGCGGCCCGCGTTGAAGCCATTGGCCGCGAAGGGTTTAGTCAAGATCGATGACAGCATCATCCCGCCGGATGCCGCGCTGCTGCTGATCAAGGGAACTCCGATCGAATGCAATCCCGACCAGGCGGTGGCGATTACTGAGGTCTGCGATGGACTCGGCCGCTTCGGCGTGTTCCTGCTTGAAGGCGTGACCGGCAGCGGCAAGACCGAAGTGTACATGCAGATCATCCGGCAGGTGCTGGAACGCGGCCAGCAGGTGCTGGTGCTGCTGCCCGAAATCACGCTGACGCCGCAGCTCGAAAACCGCTTTCGGCAGCGTTTTGCGGTGAACATCGCGGTGTCGCATTCGAAACTGACCGATACCCAGCGCCAGACCGCCTGGCTGTCGATGCAGCAGGGCGCCTGCTCGATTCTGCTCGGCACCCGTTCGGCGCTGTTTACGCCGCTGCCAAGGCCTGGATTGATCATCCTGGACGAGGAGCACGACACCTCGTTCAAACAGCAGGAAGGCTTCCGCTTTTCCGCGCGCGATGTCGCTATCGTGCGCGGAAAATTGTTGAACATTCCGGTAGTGCTCGGCTCCGCGACGCCGTCGCTGGAGAGCCTGTATAACGCGCAATCGGGGCGCTACCGCCAGCTGCACTTGCCGAACCGCGCCGGCAACGCCTCGGCGCCTCGGGTCCGCCTGCTCGACATCCGCAACAAGGCCCTGCATGAAGGCATCTCCGCCGCCTTGCTCGCGGAGATCCGCCAAACCCTGGACAAGAACGAGCAGGTGCTGCTGTTCCTGAACCGACGCGGCTTCGCGCCGACCCTGATCTGCCACGACTGCGGCTGGGTCGCGCGCTGCGTGCATTGCGATGCGAACCTGGTGATTCATTTTCGTGAACAAAAGCTGCGCTGCCATCACTGCGCCGGTGAACAGCCGGTCGTGAAATCGTGCCCTTCCTGCACCGGCGGCAATTTGAGGCCGCTCGGCCTCGGCACCGAGCGTGTCGAACAAGTCCTGCCCGAACTGTTTCCGGGTAAGACGGTCGTTCGCCTGGACCGCGACACCACGCAGCGCAAAGGCTCGCTCGAAGCCTATCTGCGCCAGATCAACGAAGGCCAGGCGGACATCATCCTCGGCACACAGATGCTCGCGAAAGGCCATCATTTTCCGAATGTGACGCTGGTCGCTATCCTCGACACCGACAGCGGCCTGTACAGCATCGATTTTCACGCCGCCGAAAAACTTGCGCAGATGATCGTGCAGGTGATCGGGCGGGCCGGACGCGAGGACAAGCCCGGCACGGTGATCCTGCAAACCCGGCATCCCGAGCATCCCTTGTTGACGACCTTGATCCGCGAGGGATACAACGGTTTCGCCCGGCAGGCGCTGGACGAGCGCAAGGCGGCAGAGCTGCCGCCGTTCAGTCATCAGGCCTTGCTGAGGGTTCAGGCGAGCGATGCTTTCAGACCTAAGGCGTTTTTGGAGGAAGTCAAAAAACTGGCCGTCATGCTGCAGACCGGAGAGACGCTGATCCTGGGCCCGGTTGCCGCGCCGATGGCGAAACGCGCAGGCCTCTACCGTTATCAGCTATTGTTACAGGATGCGAACCGGCAGACGCTGCAGCAATTGCTGGATAGCCTGACGCCGGCAATCGATAAAATCAAAAAGGAAAAGCATCTGCGCTGGTCGCTCGATGTCGATCCGGTGGATCTGTATTGAGGGGATTTTCGATTCCGCACAAACTCCGCCGCCCTGCCCACCCTCTCCGGCGGGAGTCGCGCGAGGAGCGGTGGGCCGTGCAGCGTCCTTAGCACCGCATTGCGCGGTTTGACCCGCCGCCAGGGCGCGGTGGCTTTGCCTGCCTTGGCGACATTCGAGTCGCCGCGGGTCAGGAAAAGTTGGCCCTGGTTGTTGCGGGTAAGCATGTTGCCTTCATTCGGCGCGGGTCGCCGTCGAGCATGGCGTTGAGCTGGAGACTGGCCGCCCAATAGGCAGGGCGGCTAAAGACTTGGCACGCGCCGGAAATCCACGCCGGGAGAGTGTTTTCCGGATGGGGAAACAGGTCGATGCGGCGCAGAGTCGTAGTGGTCGAGGCGGAGATCGGCATCGTTGATCGCTACGACGGTAGCGCGGCGGTTTTCACCGACATGAAGCAGAGCAAGTTGATAAAGAGCGGAGCCGAGAAGGCTGGAGTCACTACGGGTATTGCATTAATCATTCAGCATATTCCATGCCAGAGAGCGTTTTTAAGCAAAAAGTGAAGCCATTACAGGATATGACAAGAAGCAGGCAAGGATCCTCTTGGGCGTTTTGCACCGAGTTGGTGAGATTCGACGTGATATTGCACTGTCTTTGGACATGGATTACTCCTGCAGCGATGTGAAGACAGCGAGATTTTGTGTAGGGCGCTGGAATTCGAGGCTAAATCCCATGGCAACGCGTTGCATTTCCTATCTGGAATGGGTTTTGCTAGCGTCCCATATATTGACTTTTCTCAATGCCAGCTGCCGGCCGGATGGATAATCCGGTGATTTTAATGGATAATGCACGCATATTTTTCCGATTCTTTCATCTGTTTACCCGTAATGAAAAAAAAACTAGAGGTACTGCTGCGTCTGGCCGTTGAAACACTCAAAAGCGATGGCGCATTGCCCCAGGACGTAGAACCGTCCATCAACATCGACCACAGCAAGGATCCCCTGCATGGCGATTTTGCATCGAATCTGGCCTTGATGCTGGCGAAGCCGGCCAAATCGAATCCACGGCAACTGGCCGATAAAATTGTCGCGGCGCTGCCGCAGGACGATGCAGTCACCAAAGTCGAAATCGCAGGGCCGGGTTTCATCAATTTCTTCATCGATCCCGTCGGTCAGTACGACATCATCCGCGCGATCCATGATCAGGGCGTTGAATTCGGCACCAGCAAGGCGGGCGCCGGCAAACGGGTGCAGGTCGAATTCGTCTCGGCGAACCCGACCGGCCCCCTGCATGTCGGCCACGGACGCGGCGCGGCCTACGGCTCGGTCGTCGCCGATCTGCTCGCGGCGGTCGGTTTCGACGTGCACCGCGAATATTATGTGAACGATGCCGGCCGCCAGATGGACATTCTGGCCACCAGCATTTGGCTCCGCTACCTCGAGGATTGCGGTGAAGTCGTGCATTTCCCGAGCAACGGCTACCGCGGCGAGTATGTGCGCGACATCTCCTGGGCGATTCATAAGGACTTGGGCGAAGACTTCCGTTTTTCGGTCGAGGCGGTGTTCGAAAACATTCCGCCCGACGAACCGCAGGGCGGCGACAAGGAAATCCATATCGATGCCTTGATCGCGCGGGCCAAGGATTTGCTCGGCAGCGCGCATTACGAACATTTTTTCCAGGCCGGCCTGAACAACATCCTGGACGACATTCGGGCCGACTTGCAGGAGTTCGGCGTCGACTATCAGGAATGGTTTTCCGAACGCAGCCTGATGGCGGATGATTCGGTCGCGAAAGCGCTCGACCGGCTGCGCGCCGGCGGCCATCTTTACGAACAGGACGGCGCGATCTGGTTTGCCTCGAGCCAACTCGGCGATGAAAAGGACCGCGTGGTGCAGCGCGAAAACGGCCAGTACACCTATTTCGCGTCCGATATCGCCTATCACATGAACAAGTTGGACCGGGGGTTCGAAGAGATCATCAATATCTGGGGCGCCGATCATCACGGTTATATTCCGCGGGTGAAGGCCGCGATGACCGCGCTCGGCGCCGACGCCTCCAAATTGAAGGTGCTGTTGGTGCAGTTTGCGACGTTGTACCGCGGCGAAGAAAAGGTGCAGATGTCGACCCGCTCGGGCGAGTTCGTGACGCTCCGGCAGCTGCGCAACGAAGTCGGCAAGGATGCGGCGCGCTTCTTCTACGTGCTGCGCCGTTCCGAGCAGCACATGGATTTCGACTTGAAGTTGGCGACCTCCAGAACCAACGAGAACCCGGTGTTTTATGTGCAATATGCGCATGCGCGGGTGTGTAGCGTGTTTCGCCAGCTCGACGAGAAAGGGCTGGACAGAAACCTGCCGCTCGGCATGGAAAACCTGGGCTTGCTGAACGAGGAGCACGAGATGGCTTTGGTGGCCAAGCTGGCGCGCTATCCCGAGACGCTGGAGCGCGCCGCGCTGCAACACGAGCCGCATCAGTTGATCCTGTATCTGCGCGAATTGGCGAACGACTTCCATGCTTACTACAACGCGCATAAGGTACTGGTCGAGGACGCGCCGCTGCGCAACGCCCGCTTGAATCTGATCGCCGCGGTCAGGCAGGTGTTGGCCAACGGCTTGGGATTGCTGAATATCACTACGCCTGAAACAATGTAACATGGCCAGAGATTACAAATACAGAGCCCAGGACCCGCGCGGCGGCCGCCGGCCGAAACAGAAAGAAGGCATGTCGATGTGGCGGTGGATGCTGATTACCGCATTGATCATCGGCTTTGTAGTCTTTCTGTTCTATCTTAGCAGCAAGGGCGTGCAACAAACCGGCCCCCAGCCGGCCGGCAATCCGCCGGTTGCGGAAAAACCGGCGGATGGTTCGGCGGCAAAGCCGGGGGATAAAACTGAGCAAAAAATCGAGGCGGTGCCCAAGCCGCAAGGTCCGCAATTTGATTTTTATCAGTATTTGCCGAAAAAAGAAATCGTCGTGCCCGATCATGAGATCAACACGCGCACGCGCGAGGAAAGGGTCGGCAAGGCCAAGGCAAGCCACTATATTCTGCAGGCGGGTTCCTACCAGGATGGCGAGGAAGCCGATAGTCTGCGCGCCAAACTGGCCATGATGGGGATCGAGTCGCGCATCGAAAGAACTAAGGTGGGCAGCGTGGTCTGGCACCGCGTGACGCTGGGGCCTTATACGCGCATGGCCAGCGTCAGCGTGATCCGCTCCCGTTTGCGGCAGAACGGTATCGATGTGATCGTGACCGAGTCGGGGCAATGACAGCTCGGTAGCCTTTAGAATCCGCATTTAACGAATAAAGCAAGCGCCCAGAGAAATTGCCGGCGCTTGCCTCTCTTCAGTCGCTCCAGGGCGCGCAGGATTTTCGTCTTCAATTTTGTGAATTGCTTCACACTATCAGCACAATATTTGCAGTAGGCAAGGCCTGTGCCGGCATGCCGGCCGGGCCCTGATGTTTTCAGTAATACATTGAAAACATAGGCTTTCATCCTTCTCTCAAGGCGGTATTGCATCGATAAAGCGGCCCTGCGCATATGCGTCAATCCTGATGCCGATTTCGCCGATCTGTGTCCAGCTCAAGTAAAAAAGCTATTTTGCATTATCTTTAAGTCATCAAATGACAGGAGAAAACCCGATGCAAGACATTTTTCGCCGTATTGCCGGACGGCTGCCGGAACAGCCCATGAGGGTGCTGGGCGTGTTGGGTGGCGCGGTGACCCTGGCTTATTTCTTGATGGCTGCCGGGATTCGCGATCAGCATAACAATCCGGAACGGCTCAAAATGAGCGCCGAGCAGGCGGAAGTCGTGCAGACGATCAACCTAGGGTTGATCCGGAAGAGCATCGCGGGCGATTTCGGCCGTGACGAAAAGATTCTCGGCGGCATCAACCAACTGGAGCGGGTTCATGCCGCATTGCTCGCGGGTCAGGATAAGCCTCTGGATACGTTGTTGCAGGAGTACACGGCGTCCGTTAGCAAGCTGCTGAAGATGCCGCCGCACGCGCTGAATAGTAACGATCCCGAATTGCGCAGGCTGCTGGATTCGTTGTCGCCGCGCTTATTGCAGGAAATGCGCCGAGTCAGTGCTGGCTATCAACAGCGCAGCGAGGCGATGCTCGGCAACGCGGCGAACAAGCAGCACTGGATGTTTGCGGTTTCGCTCGGCTCCCTGGTGATAATAGGCGCCCTGTTGTTGCAGCCGTTATTGAAGCAGTTGCGGGACAGCGCATTGCGGGTGCGTCAGGAAAAGCTCCTGGCGGACAAGGTGATCGCGACGGTGCCTGCCTCTATTTTCGGTCTGGATGCCGGCGGCAACGTGGTGCTGATGAATCGCCATGCCGAACAGCATTGCGGCTGGAACGCAGACGAAATCAAGGGCGGCGGTTTTTTTGAACGTCTGATCCCGGACGATCGGCGGCATGAATTGCAGGCTCTGTTTAACGGCATGATGTCCGGCGCGAATGCGGCGTCCGCTCGGATCGAGGCGCCGATGTTGAATGCTTCGGGTAAAAAAACGCCTATGGCCTGGAATATGACGGTGATCGAAGAACCCGCCTCCGGCAAACCGGGCATGTTTTTAATCGCCGGGGCCGAGGTGTCGTTGATCAAGGGAGAAGCGGTCGATGCCAACTTGCTGCAATTCAATGCCCGGCAGCCGGAGGAGGTTCTCTTATCCGGTCACGATGCCTTGAGCCTGGGCATCGCAAACAGCGAAGCCGACAACATTATCCGCATTCCGGAATCCCTGTACCGCCGCAAGGGGCGTCCTATCACCCAGGCGGCGAAGGACAGCATTGCCTTTTTTACCGAAGACGGTTATTCCGGATTTTCGAGGCATTTCGATCAGGACCGTATTTGCCGAATCCTGCCCCGGCATAACGATTTTTGTAATAAGCTGGGCTGGAACCGGCTTTTGAACCAGCATAACGAGTCGCTCGATGACGATTTGTATGCGCTGATGCCCGGCAAGTCCGAATACCGCCATTTCGAATTGAAGCATACCGATGACGAGGCGGCCATTACCGAGTCGGTCTCTGCCTGGCTAGGGGATCATCATAACCTGCCGAACGATCTGCTGGACGCCGTATTGACCGTGCTGGACGAAATGATCGAAAACAGCCTGTATTCCGCGCCGCGCGACAGCAGCGGCATGCCTTATTATGGGAAAGGCGAGGCGAGGGAACTGGCGTCTTATGAGGAAATCGGCGTCGATGTCGCGCGGGGCGGCGATATTTTGGGGCTGATGATTACCGATTACTGGGGAACCTTGACCCCCGGCATTTTTTTCAAGAGCCTGGCGCAGGCGATGGAAGGCGGTATTGAAGTCAGGGAAAGCGGCGTCGGTTTGTACATGATCTGGCGGCTGTCCGATTATTTGCAGGTTCGCGTGCATCCGCAAAAATGCACGCAAGTGACCGTGCTGTGGGATATCAGCAGCGGCTTCATCGACCGGAGCGTAGATGCCGGGCTACAGTTTCTGTATCACAACGACTATGAAGCGCCTTATCAAATGCGGGCTACGATCTAAACAGCGAAAAAAGGCGGCGTTGGCCGCCCTTTTGTGAGCTAGGCGCCTTCGACCTTTTCCTCATCCACATTCGCCATGTCCGAAATTTCCTTTAGCCTGGAGATGGCTTTGAAGTTGATGCTGTTCTCCGGATAATTGCCGTCAGGATCGGCTGTGCCGGCCAGCTGGCCGGTCAGTAATTCGAGCGTTTGATCGACGTTCGACACCGCATAAATCGAAAACAATCCCTTCGCAACCGCATCGATCACGTCCTGCTTCAGCA
>Ga0208264_1000031_pt1 | contig 126566 bp, 102 predicted proteins | sample LakWasMet31_HOW6_2_FD_183873 | JGI IMG/M metagenome (GOLD analysis project Ga0208264, IMG submission 183873) | Freshwater sediment methanotrophic microbial communities from Lake Washington under simulated oxygen tension - Sediment Metagenome... | ecosystem: Environmental > Aquatic > Freshwater... | reverse complement strand
ACTGCAGGATGCGGATAATCCTGAACAAACAGCTAAAATATTTACCTAAAGGTAAACCACAGAAGTACATTAACAGGCAACCGCGATGACAACTGCTGATAAAACGCATTCTCCGCAATTTTTAGAGAAATATTTGCAGGAAATCATCACGCTTTTGGACAAGCAAAAGCTGGAAAAATCACTGGTGGATAGAGGTCCGGAAATCCACCATGAGCTGGTTGAAACCATGTTGCATAACCAGCATCAATCGCGCCTGCAAGAAAAATTTGCGCCCCTCCATCCTGCTGATATTGCCTTCGTCCTGGAATCATTGCCCTTAGACCAGCGCAAGATTGCCTGGGATGCGATTAAAACCGAAAATGAAGGCCAAGTCTTAGTCGAAGTTTCCGATGCGGTCAGGCAAACCCTGATTTCCGGCATGGAGCTAGAAGAATTGGCCACAGTTGCCGGGCAATTAGATACCGATGAAATTGCCGAATTAGCCGCTGATTTGCCCAAACGGGCTATGTTGAAGATTTTGCGTTCTTTAAACGAACAGCAACGCCAGGATTTAGACGCCATTTTATCGTATGAAGATGATGAAGTCGGCGCTTATATGGACTTAAGCATGATCACTATTCGCAACGATCTTAGTTTACGAGCGGTGGCCTCTTACATCCGTAAACTGGGTAAATTGCCAGGGCACACCGATAAGCTGTTTGTGGTTGATCAACAAAATATCGTCAAAGGCATTCTGCCATTACAGCGCTTATTAACGCACACGCTATCGCAACAAGTATCGGAAACTATGGTGACTGATTTTGTGCGTTTTCAAGTTGATGAAGACATCACCGAAGCTTCGCGCGCCTTTGAACGCTATGATTTGATTTCTGCGCCGGTTATTGACAGCAACGGCATATTAAAAGGCCGCTTGTGCGTAGATAACATCTTGCACTTTATCCGTGAAAAAACCGATGATGATTTATTAACCCAAGCGGGCTTTAATGAAGAGGAAGATTTGTTTTCCAGCGTGTGGAAAAGCGCCAAAAACCGTTGGGGCTGGTTGTTGATAAATGTGGCTACCGCCTTTGCATCAACCCGCATTATTGGTTTATTTGAAGATGTTATTTTGCAGTTGGTATCGCTGGCATCACTCATGCCCATTATTGCTGCCATGGGCGGCAACACCGGCAATCAAACCAGCATGCTGATTATCCGCTCTTTAGCCTTGGGGCAAATCACGCCCAGCAACATCTATCGGCTAATCAGAAAAGAACTTACTTTAGCCATCATCAACGGCATCTTTATTGGCTTGATCATGGCGGGCTTAAGCATGCTGCTATATCAAGACCCGGCCTTATCCGCCGTTATGGGCATCGCCATGTTCATCAACTTAATGGTTGCGGTTACCGTGGGTTTAAGTATTCCTTTGCTAAGGCATAAGTTTGGCAAAGATCCTGCGGTGGGCACCAGTGTTATTTTGACTTCAGTAACGGATTCTATGGGATTTTTTATATTTTTGGGGCTGGCTAGTCTGTTTTTGATTGGGAAGTGACGGAACAGATATACCCATTGTGTTTTGTAAAATAACTCGCAATGTTGCCATCGCACTAAATTATTAACATCAATTTCTCACTATCAGCTTGACATAGTCCATAAATAGACTTATTTTGAATATAAGTTTATATAAATACTCTACTTAAGGAGTTTAACTATGTTATCGGTTGCCCAAAACCTGGCTCAAGTCGACAGCGCGGCCATATCCAAAAGCGCTTTACGCACTTTTTTTAATATAGCAACGGCCTGGGGTCTTAATGTCGAGCAAGCCATGACGTTGCTAGGCTTGGACTCGCGCAGCACCTATTTTAAATGGAAAACCAGCCCGGAATCTGCCAAGTTAAATCCAGATAAACTGGAGCGCTTGTCTTATATTTTTGGTATTTATAAAGCTTTACAGATTTTATTACCTAATGCAGATTCTGCTGATCAATGGCTTAAACGGCCTAATTCTGCTTTGCCTTTTCAGGGTAAATCAGCACTGGAGCGCATGATGGCTGGTCATGTAGTGGATTTGTATGTGGTGCGCCAATATTTAGATGGGCAACGCAGCTAGTGATAAACTTGCCACTTTGCCAAATCAACTGGAGCCCTTGCTGGCGTCTGGTGCCCAGCCGTTTTCCGCCAACGGGGTTATTTGACCGTGTTGCAGCACCGGAGGATTTGGATATTGTGTTTGCCATTGAAGCATTAACGAATGACCGACTGCGTAACGAAACCGGCGACATTAATTTAGTGCCCCCAGAAGACCGGATTGCGGGCCCAGGTACTACGCCAATCATGGCGGCATTCACCCATCTTAATCCAGAAGGCAGCCGCTTTACCGATGGCAGTTATGGTGTTTATTATGCGGCTAAAGAGATTGATACCGCTATTGCGGAAACAAAATTCCATCGTGCGCGGTTTTTAGCGGCAACCAATGAACCTGCTATTGAAATTGACATGCGCAGTTATGCGTCTGATTTGGCTGCAAATTTACACGATATTCGCAACCGGCAGGCAGACATGCCGGAAATTTATGTCGCCGACACTGGTCGTTATCATCAGGCACAAACCTTAGCTAAAAATCTGCGCAAATTGGGTTCAAACGGCCTAGTTTATGACAGCGTACGCTTTGTTGGCGGGGAATGCGTAGCGGTTTTTCGACCAGCCGTATTATCCCCAGTTAAACAAGGCGCGCATTATTGCTATGTTTGGGATGGCAGTGACATTTCAACTGTTTATAAAAAAAGCAGTTATGCGCCTTTGACACCCCCGTAAAACCCTTCTGGATTAAACGCTGCTCAAATCCCCCGATAGCCCGAAGTAATTGGATAACGTCTATCTCTGCCAAATGCCCGTTCTGAAATCTTGATGCCTGGCGGAGACTGGCGACGCTTGTATTCATTGCGATCAACCAGGCTAATCGCTCTGGCGACATGCTCGGGGCTAAATCCGGCGGCGATAATTTGCTCAGCGGATTGATCCATTTCTACATAACGTTCTAATATCGGATCTAAAATATCGTAGGGGGGTAATGAATCAGCATCCACTTGATCGGGCGCTAATTCCGCAGACGGCGGCCGGATGATTACCCGTTCCGGTATCACTGGCGACAGGGTGTTGCGGTAGCGCGACAGCTGATAAACCAGCAATTTTGGCACGTCTTTAATGGGCGCAAAGCCACCGGCCATATCGCCATAGAGCGTGGCATAACCCACGCTCATCTCGCTTTTATTTCCGGTAGTTAACAGCAATTTGCCTTGTTTGTTGGACATGGCCATTAAAATAACACCACGGCAACGGGCCTGGATGTTTTCTTCTGTGGTATCTTTTTTAGTACCTGCAAACACCTCAGCTAACATGCCGGTGAAGGCATTAACAGCCGGTTCAATAGGAATGACATGGTATTTAACACCTAAAGCCTCTGCTTCCAACACGGCGTCTTCATTACTCATGTCTTGGGTATAACGGGACGGCATCAACACCGCTTCTACTTTGTCTGCCCCCAAGGCATCAACTGCCAAGGCCAACACCAAAGCGGAATCAATACCGCCGGACAAACCCAGCAAGGCACCTTGAAAGCCGTTTTTTAGCACGTAATCTTTTATACCCAATACCAGTGCTTGATAATCACTGGAAACTTCCTGGTAAACCGGCGCACAAGTTGATGCCAGTGGACTGCCATTCTCAAATTCGATGATGCTGATCTGTTCTTTAAATTCTTCGGCACGAAAAACTACTTCGCCATCGGCATCGACTACAAACGAAACACCGTCAAATACCAATTCATCTTGTCCGCCCACTTGATTGACATAGATCAATGGAATTTGCGCCGCTTTTATCTGCTCGCAAATGACCGCTTCGCGCTGATGGATTTTACCCGAGTTAAAAGGTGATGCGTTCAGCGTAACCAAGAGTTCCGCGCCAGCTTGTTTGGTCGCTTCAATAATGCCACTGCGCCAAACATCTTCACAAATGGTTAAACCGATAAACACGCCATTAAACTCAAATACGCAGGGTTGGTTGCCTGCCGTAAAATAACGTTGCTCATCAAATACGCCGTAATTGGGCAAGGCCTGTTTGCGGTAACTGGCTAAGATTGCACCCTGGTGTATCACTGCGGCGCTGTTATAAAGCTTGTCGCCATCTTTTTCTGGATACCCCACAACCAGAGCTATATCGGAAACGGCATCGGCCAAGTGATAAAGGGCGTTGTTTGCTTCTGTTATAAAATCTGTGCGCAACAATAAATCTTCGGCCGGATAACCAGTAATAGTCAGCTCAGGAAAAACGACAATCTCTGCACCCAGTATATCCCGAGCATGGATGGCCGTTTTAACAATGTTGTCAATATTGGCGGTGATGTTGCCGACCAGGAAGTTGGTTTGAGCTAGGGCGATTTTTAGGGTCATGATCCGGCTAAGAGTAGAATAAATAACTAGCCGTGGATTTTAAATGCTTAAGCAAGTTTTCCCAATCATTAATAGCAACCTAGCTTGCAAAACTGCAAACTAGGCTAGCGAGATGCTTAGCTCAAATCTTCAGTAGACTTAAGCAATGATGATACTTGCGGAGTTGGAGAATTTAATTTGCCGGAGATACCGTGCGGAAATTTTTTAAAAATATCCCAAGATAATATATTGTTTGCAATCCGGCTAATGGCGGAATCACTAAAAGGCGTTTTGGACGTTGCCAACAAGCGTTGTTTACTGATTTCGGCACTAGGCAACCACACTGGCGTATGCGCAGGCAGGGCAACTTGCCCCTTAGCGGCTTCTTTAGTCCATGCGGGGTTTAACTCTGCCAACTTGGTGTAATGGACTTGGTATTTTTTGGCAATCTCACCGGATGTCATATCGGCAGGAAGCTCTACATGCTTAACCGATGGTTGCAGTTGATAATCAACGCCTTTGGGAAAGTATCTAGGCAGATCAGCCATGATGTCGCAGACGGCCAGAAATTCTGCATAATAATTGCGGGAAGCAAAACCAAAACTGGGACTTTCATATTCTTTTGCGATACGGGCAATGTCTTTTCCGAATTCCTGTCGGGCGCGCAACATGCCGGAAAGTCCAAAGTTATAGGAAGTGACTGTCAGCCCCCAATCACCCAATTTATTGAATGAATAAGAAAGATACTTTGATGCTCCACGCGTTGCCAAAATTGGGTCGTAACGCTCATCAATGGATTTATCAATACGCAAGTAACGTTTGCCGGTAACTGGCATAAATTGCCAAACGCCAACAGCACCAGCGGATGATCTGGCCGTTGTGGTAAATGCGGATTCTACATGCGGAATATAAGCCAACTCTTCAGGTAAACCGTTTTCTTTGAAAACATTGCGCATTTGGGCATCGTAACGGCTACTGGCTTCAAGACCGGTTTGAAAACTTTGTCTCATGCCACGCTGTAAACGGATACGCTTAGAAGCGTTATGAATGGCTTTGTGTCCAGCTTTACGAACAATCAGGTTATAAAGATTCTGTTGTTCTGTAGTTAGTCCACGACGTTTATGAAGTAAATAATCCAGATCATTCAGCTGACCGATTAAATGCTTTCTATGCTTGTCAACTAATGCTTGTTGTTCTGCAGACAGACGCCAGCCCACATAGCCAGTCATTTCTATTACATCATAGACCACACCAAGATGGGTGTCATCATGTAAAACGAATTGATGGGTACGCCACTCGCCAAACACTTGCCGCCAGAAATCTACGGCATCATTAAGTCCGGTTGGACGTGGAAAATGCTTGGCCGAACCGGAAGCAGCATTGTTATCCGCACCAAAAAGCTCAACAGTATCCAACAAAGGCCGGTAAGACGCAGCTGCGTCCGCCATTGCCGTAACAAAAAAGCTAATAATAAATAACGATGACCAAAAAGGTTTACGTAAAATCGTTAAATGAATCATGTTCATTACACTCACTCTGCAGAATCAGCAAATCAATGGAAAAAAATATTCCGGGAGACCGCTTGATTGCTTCAAAAGAATAAATAAATGCCAAGTGATTTATTTAAAATTTATGAAATTAATTTTCGATTGTTTGAGGATGATGCACTGGTATGCCAACAAAATCAACAAAATCTTAACCTGCACTTATTTGATGCTATTTGATTATTATTGATTTATAAGCAAATGTAAACGGCGTGATTTTTTTTGAAATTAGCCCAAAGAACATTTGAGCTTTTGTATTTTGTGCGATACAGCCAATTTTATTGCTCCATTTATGTGCATTAATTGTTAACTTAAAAGAACCAATAAACACCGTTTTTTTAAAAAACGCGAAAGTATAGACTATTTTTTTAAAAATATATTTTGGCAACGACTGCCTTTCGATTTTACGATTGATATTTTGATTTTTTATCTCAAAAATGCGCATTGTGTTGCAAACAAAAAACCTTAGTTCCGCTTGGAACTTTATAAAGAAGTCATAGTCATATATTTGCAATAGTTTTAAAAACGTTTGCATCAGCCTTTTCCCCCTTATATAGGCTGTTACACTTAGCAAGCTCCAAAGTCACTTCATCCTTTGGGGCTTCTTTTTTATTCGCCCCGTCCCGACCCAATTTTTTTCAAGCTGGTTTAAAAATTCTGTTTCGTACTTTAAGCTTTGGCTGCTGGATATGCTTGCAATAACGTAGCTAATTGTTGGGCAGGTAATTGTATTTGCATGTGAATTTGTTCAGCAAACGCCTGCGTTATCAATTGTCCGTCAATTTTATTCAGCAAGTATTCCAAAGACTGCATCTGGTTGTAATCAATGGTTAATTGCACCGAAATCAATTCCACGTAGGGCAGCAATTCTGCTAGTGCAATGGCTTGTTTAGCCGCGTTACTGTAGGCTCTGGTCAAACCACCTGCACCAAGTTTAACCCCACCAAAATAACGCACCACAGCAGCCAATACATTTATTAATTGCTTGCCTTCCAGGTGCTGCAAAATGGGTTTGCCAGCGGTGCCGGTTGGCTCACCAGCATCATGAAAGCGATAAATAATGCCATTGGCGGTTTTTATGCGGTAGGCAAAAGCGATATGGTTGGCATTGGGATGTTCGGCATATAACTGCCTTAGTTGCCACAAAACGGCGTTTTCATCTTGGCAAGGTGTAATTACGCCGATAAAGCGAGATTTTTTTATGATTTCTTCGCTGAGATGTTTGGATTTAACGTAAAACAAAAGCACATCCTGATTTTTTTGGTTCTAGGGTACTATTTTGTATATAGTCTATATCTTTTCTGCCAAATCCTGGGTTAATCTGTAACTATCAACTCAACTAACGGAACAAGACATGTTTACACCTGAATCATCATTATTAGGCCAAGAATGGATAACTTTGCAAAATCATTTTGAGCAATACGAAAAGAGCACGTTGTTAATCAAATTAACAGCCGTTTCGCTCTATTTTTTGTCGATTGCCTTTAGCGTTAATGCTTTCTTGGTAGCCATTGCGATTTTAATTTTATGGATACAGGAAGGTATTTTTAAAACCTTTCAATCCCGCTTGGGCGAACGCATTTTAAATATTGAATACCTGTTAAAGCAAAATCAACCAACCAACGGAGCTGCATGCCAGTTGCATTCTGAATGGTTAACCGGACGCAAGGGTCTGGCAAGTATCCTGATTGAATACGCCAAAAGTGCTACCAAACCAACGGTGGTATTTCCTTATGCTGTATTGGTTGTGATCTTGCTGGCATCGCTTTTTTAATCGGAACAAGCAATTGGAATGTTAGCTAATTAAATATGATAACCAACCCTTTTGTAAAACAATTACTGGCCAGTTTTTTGGACTTGCTGCCAATATTGGCGGTAATAGTGTTTTTTCAGATTTTTGTGGTGCAACAGCCAATTCCAGATTTAGCCAACCTAATCCTGGGTACGGTATTTGTGGTAGTGGGTTTAACGCTGTTTGTAAGAGGACTGGAACTTAGCCTTTTTCCAGTAGGTGAAGCAATGGCCTATGCCTTTGCTCGCAAAGGCAGTTTATTTTGGTTATTACTATTTGCCTTTTGTTTGGGTTTTGGCACCACGATTGCCGAACCTGCTCTGATAGCCATAGCCAAAGAAGCGTCCCGAATCGCCAGCCAGGCCGGTATCATCGCAGCCACGGAACCGGCTAAAGAAAATTATGCGCTGGGCTTGCGTATTTCAGTGGCATTATCAGTCGGATTTGCCATTTTATTGGGTGTACTCAGGATTATTCGCGGCTGGCCATTGTACTATCTAATTATCGGCGGATATTGCGGTGTTATCATTATCACCCCATTTGCCCCGCCAGAAATCATTGGCATTGCTTATGATTCTGGCGGCGTTACCACCTCCACCATTACCGTACCTTTAGTGACAGCGCTGGGTGTGGGCTTGGCATCTGCTATTAAAGGCAGAAATCCACTCATCGACGGCTTTGGTCTAATCGCTTTTGCCTCATTAACGCCTATGGTGTTTGTTATGGCTTATGGACTATTACGATGATCACATGGCTGCAACACTTTGCTTTGGCTATTTTAACTACTTGCAGCGATGTGTTGCCCATAGCAGCCATTATTATTGGCTTTCAACTATTAGTCATCCGTAAACCCTTGTCCAACCCCAAAAAGACCTTAATCGGCTTTGTTTATGTGCTGCTTGGCATTGCCTTTTTTTTGGAAGGCTTGGAGATGGCATTATTTCCACTGGGCAAATTAATGGCTGCCCAATTGACCAGTCCTGAGTTTTTAGGCGTATCACCCCATTCTAAGCACATACCGTGGCAAGCCTATTACTGGGTGTATCTTTTTGCAGGCTGCATCGGCTTCGCCACAACGCTTGCAGAACCGTCCTTATTGGCAGTGGCTTTAAAAGCCCAACAAATCTCCGGCGACACAATCAATGCCTGGGGATTACGTATTGCAGTATCCATTGGCGTAGCTTTTGGTATTGCCTTGGGCGCTTTCAGGATTGTAACCGGCACAGACTTATATTTTTACATCGTGACGGGTTATGTCTTCGTGCTCATCCAAACCCTATTTGCACCTAAAACCATTATTGGGCTTGCTTATGATTCTGGCGGCGTTACCACGTCAACAGTCACCGTCCCATTAGTTACTGCGTTAGGCTTGGGCTTGGCTTCCACGGTTCCAGGTCGTAACCCCTTAATCGATGGCTTTGGCCTAATCGCTTTTGCAAGTCTATTTCCCATTATTGCAGTACTGGGCTACGCACAAATTGCCCACTGGCTGAGCAATAGAGCCAATTCAAACACGTAACCGAAAGCTTGCCCTAAAACTTGAGAATTATCATGCACTTTAAATTAATTATTGCCTTTGTTGAAGATGATAAAACCGATTTGGTACTCGCGACAGCCAGAGAAAACGGCGCTAAAGGTGCCACAGTGATCAACAATGCCCGTGGCGAAGGTATGAAACAATCCAAAACATTTTTTGGCTTGTCGCTGGAAATGCAGCGCGACGTGTTGTTATTTTTAGTAGAAGAACACATCAGCCGACATATCTTAGAAAAAATAGCCAACGTCGCTCAATTTGACAGCAAACCCGGCACCGGCATTGCTTTCCAGGTGGATGTTGAAGATGCCATTGGTGTTATGCACCAAGTGGAACAGTTAACCCAAGAGCTTGAGGATAAAATATGACCCCAGTACGCACAATCATCCGAGTCAAAGATGTCATGAAAACCGATTTTGGCACGATTGACGGTATCGCCACCGTTGCAGATGCGTTAAAAAAAATGAAACAACTTAAAACTGCCGTCTTGTTAGTTAATAAACGGCACGAAAATGACGAATACGGCATGATCAACTGCGGCGATATCGCCAGACATGTGTTAGCCAAGGACCGCGCACCTGATAGAGTCAATGTTTACGAAATTATGAGCAAACCCGTCATTTCGGTACACCCGGAAATGGATATTCGGCATTGCTCCAGACTTTTTGCTGATTATGATCTGGTAAGAGCGCCTGTTATTGAAAATCGTGAGGCTGTGGGAATTATAAGTCCAAACTCTTTGGTTTTGGATGGATTGTATAAAATATTTGAACAATAATCCGCAATAAAGCAGCTAATTGACGCCATCTTGCTCGCCATAGTCAGCCCTGATTGATAGACCTCTTGATATTTGTTAATTTAATTATGCTATAAATTTGCTACAATCGATAGCTTCCTGTATTAAATAGCAGTACAATTTCTAACAACAGATTAGCTTATCGAGCGCTTAATAATTTATTTCTGTTAAGCGCTCGGTAATCTAAACCGTGGTACTGTTAAAACCGTAAGTTCAAATAATTAGGAGTTATAAAATGGCAACAGGCACTGTAAAGTGGTTTAACAATACAAAAGGGTTCGGTTTTATTGAACCATCAGAAGGCTCAGAAGATGTTTTTGTACATCATTCGGTTATCATTGGTGAAGGTTTTAAAACCCTGTCACCAGGTCAAACAGTAAATTTTGAAATTGAAACAGGTCCAAAAGGTTTAACTGCCGCCAATGTGCGGACAAAATAAAACATAAAGTATTACGAAAGTTTTTGCCATCAAGATAAAATAGGCCTTTGATACAAAGGCCTTTTTTGTGTCAACAGAATTTAGGCTATTTTAAAGGCCGTCCCTTAGCATCCCTGTCTATGTGTCCGCCTAACAATAAGATGGTTTCTATAAATCCCCATAGCATGGCAAACCCCATTAAACCGCCGGACACTAATCCTGCAGTTACCGCAATCTGGATAGCGGCCATTTGATAAAATCCCAAATAAATCCGGCTAAGGCCCGCCCAGCCAAGAAAAAACGACAAAGCACCGGCTATATATTTCGATTTAACCGCATCCGCTTTACTATTTAATACCACCCCAAGCAGGTTGATATTAACCGCATTATTTACCCGAACATCAAACTTAACCTCATCACCCACTTCGGGCGACACTTCCGGCAACCATTGATCAAGCGTAAACTTAAACAATTCTCTGGAGACTTTAATAGTCCCTGATTTGGTTTCTTCATCGTAACTTGCAACTTCACCCATCATACCCTTTTATCCCCTCGTCATATTAAGACACTTTATGATTATTAATGTGTGTGTCCAATCAGTCATTATCCTGCAATCGCACGGCTAGCACATCACATTTAGCATGGTGTAAAACACCATTTGCAGTTGATCCTAATAACAGTGCCAATCCATGTCTACCATGCGATCCAACTACTATTAAATCAACTTTATTTTCTTCGGCCACTCTAACTATTTCCAACTTGGGACTACCCATTTCCAAATAGACTTGCTCTTGTGTAACAGCTAATGTTTCTGCCAATTTCTCCAGGCGTTTTTTTGCTGCCGCCATTAATTCCGCAGTTAAATCAAAATCATAAGCAATTGAAGGCTCAAAGTTAATGTCGGCAGTAACGATATTTTCCACCACGTGCACCACACTGAGCTTTGCAGAAAACTTATCTGCCAGTTCTTTCGCTTTATCTGCTACCTCGGCACCATGATCTGAAAAGTCTGCCGCTAGTAAGATGTGTGTATAGTTACTCATTGTTTTTACTCCTAATTTGCGCCGCCCACTTCAGGAAATAAAAATGCTATTACCTTATAAGAGGCTACGATATATAAAAAAGCCAAGCCTAAACCAAACGCCAAAGATTTATCGATTGCATGCCGAATAATATGCCCAGTGACCGCCCAATGCCAAATCATTAATCCAAACATTACCCAAAAAACTAACGCAGAGTTATTACCGGTTGCCATGGTAGCTAATGCCGGTATGGCATAAAAGCCGATCAAGGCATCAACGCCAATTAAAGCGGAGGCAGTTTGACAAAAACGTTGTTGCTTACCAGAAAAATACACTGTTACCCAGCCACTAAGCAAAATCAGCAATAGTCCAACAACAGCTTCCAGCAGCGCTCTTAAGGTGGTCAATTCAAAATTAATCATCACAAAACTGACCACCAAATCGATGGCAATCAGCATTTTCAGCAACCCAACTGAATACGGCAAATCTTGAGGTGCTTTTTTAAACCGGCAAATCTCTAACAACAATTTTAATAACTCAACCATTTATGCGCCCCATTGTTATTGCGCCTGCTCCAGCGCTTCTTCTGCTTCCATCCACGCGTTTTCTGCTTCTGCAAGCGCCTTATCCACCGCAACTTTGCGTTCCATCAACTTCTTTAAACTCTCTTTGGCGGATTCAGCATAAATGTCGGGATCGGCCAGTTGTTGTTCAAGTTGACGCTGTTCTTGGTGATATTTCTCAACTGCCGCTTCGGCCTTCTTTTGTGCATCTATTAATGGTTTGTTACGCTGCCGACGTTCTGCTTCCAATTTTCGTTGATCTTTTTTAGAGACAGTTTGAGCAGCGTCAACATCATTGGTTTTATCTTCGGCTTTTTTCTGATCGTTTAGCCACTGGCGATAATCATCCAAATCACCATCAAACGGCTGCACTTTGCCATCGGCCACTAATAACAGTTGGTCGGTGACTGATCTTAATAAATGCCGATCATGCGAAACCACAACAATCGCACCTTGGTAATCCTGCAAGGCCACACTTAAGGCATGGCGCATTTCCAAGTCCAAATGGTTGGTTGGCTCGTCCAGCAGCAACAGATTTGGATTTTGATAAACTAACAACGCCAGTACTAACCGCGCTTTTTCGCCGCCGGAAAACGGTTTAACCGCTTCTAAAACTTTATCGCCACGAAAATCAAAGCCGCCTAAAAAATTCCGCAAATCTTTTTCACTGGCTTGCTTATCCAGTTGTTGCACATGCCACAATGGACTTTCATCCAGTCGCAACTGCTCCAGTTGATGCTGAGCAAAGTAACCAATTTTTAAGGCTTCCGCTTCGTAGCGTTTGCCTGTAATCGCCTGCATATCGCCCGCCAGGACTTTAATCAAACTGGATTTACCGGCACCGTTCGGCCCCAGCAAACCAATCCTGTCTCCAGGGGATATAGTTAAACCCGCTTGCTTAAGGATGACTGTTGAACCATAACCAATATCGCACTTTTCCAAGCCAAGTAAAGGATTTGGCATTTTATCCGGCGGGGCAAAGCTGAAATCAAACGGCGAATCCACATGTGCCATCGCGATTAATTCCATACGTTCCAACGCTTTAATCCGGCTTTGCGCTTGTCTGGCTTTTGTGGCCTGCGCTTTAAAGCGATTAACAAAACTTTGGATGTGGGCAATTTCCCGTTGTTGCTTTTGGTAGGCCGATTGTTGTTGCGCCAGTTTTTCTGCACGCATCCGCTCAAAGGCAGAATAATTGCCGGTATAGATTTCGGCTTTATTTTGCTCGATATGCACAATGTGATCGGTAATGGTATCCAAAAAATCCCGATCATGCGAAATCAACATTAAGGTGCCGGGATATTTGCATAGCCAGTCCTGTAACCAGATAACGGCATCCAAGTCCAAATGGTTGGTTGGCTCATCCAGCAACAACACGTCTGATCGACACATTAAGGCTTGCGCTAAATTAAGTCGCATGCGCCAGCCACCGGAAAAAGAATTAACCGGATTTTGTTCCTGATCTGACTTAAAACCCAGTCCATTCATTAACCGTGAAGCCCGAGCCTGTGCGGTATAACCGCCAATGGTATCCAGGGCCGCATGCAACTCGGCTTGTTTCAGACCATCATTTGCCTGTTCCGCTGCCTGCAATTGTTGTTGTAAACGCCGGTATTCTCTATCGCCATCAATAACATACTCGATAGCCGCAGAAGATACGGGCGGCGTTTCCTGATCAACATGCGCAACTTCCAAATTTGGCGGCATGGAAAAATCACCCTCATCGGGATGCAATTCTCCGCGCACTAAAGCAAACAAACTGGATTTACCCGCACCATTAGCACCGGTAAAACCTACTTTTTGGCCTTTATGGATGGTAAAGGACGCTTGGTCAAACAAGACCTTTACGCCACGACGTAGCGCAATATTTTTAAAATTCAGCATTCAGAGGAGATTTAAAAAGAAAATTTCATTAATTGAATCTGGACAACCACTCACGCCGCCCGTTCAATCATTTTTTCAGCTTGCTCGGCAAATTTTTCCAAATCACCCTTTTTAACTGATGCAACAGGAATCACCAATGCCGTGCTCAAACTGATAAAGATATAAACATAGCGCTTGCCATATTCCACCCTGACCAAATCCTCCCAAGCCATTTTATTTTTACCACTGGGCGATTTTTCCAGTAAATACTTGGGGTTAGCGGGGTCGATAGTTAAGGTGTAAGTGCCAAACATATTGGCTTTTTCTTTGGGGGTATAGCTTTTAAGTATTTGTCGTCTTAAATCCAGCATCATAATCTTTGGCGACAAAAGCGCCCAAAGCACTGCTATCACCAGGATATAAGCAGATGAGCTGCGGTCACCGTAGTAAAAATAATAAAACGAGCCAATTAACGCCATAATGCCTGGCACTATCCAGCGATTCTTTTTTATATTGTGCTGGATTTCTTCATTTCGCATGAATTGTATTTCATTAAAATGGATCAAATCTTCTTCGCGAAACTCATATTCAATTTCAAACATATTCTTTATCTTTTGGCAGTTAAAAAAATTAGTGCATTTTTATTTTGTTATAAACACTACGCCTAAACGCATTGGATAGCGTTATCATGGCCGTTCTAAAGTAACCATGAATAGCTACCTGGTGCATTTTGTACAATGACAGATACACAATCTTGGCTATAAAGCCACCAATATTGACGGTGCCCATCAAATTGCCCATTAAATTGCCGACGGTGGAATACTTACCCAACGCCACTAGCGATCCGTAATCATAATAAACAAACTTTACCAGATTACCGCCATTTAAACGATTGACAACCGATTTACTAACGACGGATGCTTGTTGATGTGCCGATTGTGCTCTGGGCGGCACGTTGCCGTTATGGTTTGGCCAAACGCAGGCGGCGCAATCGCCGATGGCAAAAATGTTGTCATCGCTGGTTTGTAAATGTTCATCGACAACCAGCTGATTGATTCGGTTAGTTTCCAGACCGTCCAGATTTTGTAACCAGTCCGGCGCTTTAATGCCCGCAGCCCAAACCTTAAGGTCGGCTGGTATGGTCTCACCATCAGCGGTAGTAATGCTGTCTTGTGTTACTTCCACAACTCGGCAGCCCATTTTAAGATCAACACCCAGTTTGACCAATTGTTGTTGAGTGGCGAGTGCTAAATTATCTGGCAAGGCCGGCAACAATTTAGTAGCCGCTTCAATGATGGTCAGTTTAACGTTGCTGGTATCTTGCAAACCATACATCGCCAACACGTTAGAAACTTCGTATAACTGGGCTGCCAGTTCAACACCTGTGGCTCCAGCGCCCACAATTGCAATGGAAAGCGGCTTGGTTTGCTCGGGCGCTTTGCCTACGTATTGCTTTAAATAGGATTCAAACAAATGTTTTTGGAAATTAAACGCTTCTTTAGTGGTATCCAAAAACATGCAATGCTCAGCAACGCCTTTAATGGCGAAGGTATTGCTAACACTGCCAACGGACAAAATTAACGTATCGTAATTAAATGTCCGTCTTGGGATTAACTCCTCACCATTGTCGTTTAAGGTAGCACTGACATAAACTTCCTTTTTCTGCCGATTTAAGCCATCCATTTTGCCTAAGCGAAAGCGGAAACCACTACGGTAGGCTTGTGCCAGATAGTCAATTTGTTCTGATTCATCCAATGTTCCCGCCGCAACTTCATGCAACAACGGTTTCCAAATATGTGTTGAAGTCGCATCAATTAATGTAACTTCAGCCTTACCTTGCTTGCCTAATTTTTTACCCAAACTGGTTGCAAGCTCAAGACCTGCTGCCCCGCCGCCTACAATGACGATCTGATGTTTATTATTGTTAACCATTTATCCCACCCTCAGTTGTTTTACCCGAGCATTATACTGCCTTATGCGCTTACTGAAGTTGCTTTTAGTATTAATAACTTATCTTGTTAAGAAGAAAATCATTCGGACTTGGGTTTCGGGCTGTGTTGCCTTAATTTCTTAAGTACCGGAGCACGGTTGTGGGGCTTGTAAGAATTAGTCGATAACCACGCTTGTTAAACCAGCAATTTACTAACTAGTTGCTTATTAATTCTGCCCGTTCAGACACTTTTGACAGGTATTTAGCCGTAGAACCGATTTTTCTGCCATTTATGTCAGACCTCTGTCATGTCGTAGAAAAATCAGGCCAGCTTCTGCGGTAGGTACGTCCAAAATTTATTTATTTAACACATTGATTTATATCTATAAAACATAAAGCACATTTGAATAATAGCATTAACACAGCTGAATATTTTTGACGGCACGGACTTTGCTCTGCATAATAACTTAAACAATACTTAAATCAACAAATGGATAGATATTTATGGTTAATAAATCAACACTAACAATAAGTAACAAACAGCTTTCACTAACCCCAATCAGTTTAGCTATTTTATTAACCTCTTTTAGTGCTTCAGCTACCAATCTGATTAGCCTTGAAAATCTAAAATATGGCTCAAAAAACTGGCAGCATCACGATCCTTTGAGCGCGGTTTATACCGAAAAGGAAGTCAAAGGACAAATCACAAAAATTTTGCCGGAAGTCCATGACGTTACTACTTATTGTAGCCCGGAAGCCGCAGCCATTTCTCCTTGGGCAAGCGATGACTGTATTACTGCCTATACCGATGCGCCCAGTGTTAATGTTGGCCAATCCATCAAGTTTAAAGTTAACGTAAACCCTGCGCCACAAACCTATTCTATTGATGTTTACCGCTTAGGCTATTACGGCGGTGCGGGTGCCAGCTTAATACAATCTGTAGCGCCTATGGCTGGCGTAAAGCAGCCAGACTGCCCAATGAACACCGTTACAGGTGAAACCGAATGTAATTGGTCAACTACCTACTCTCTTAACGTACCTGCTGATTGGACAACGGGGGTTTATACTGCTGTATTAACTAACCAAACAGGCTTTAAAACTGAGGTGCTTTTTGTAGTACGTGATGACAGCCGTGTTGCTGATTTTCTGTACACCGTGCCGGTTTTAACCTACGCCGCTTATAACAACTACCCTAGCTGGTCTACTACGACCAGTAAGAGTCTTTATGACAATTCCAGCTTGGGAGCTAATACCGTAGTTGGTACGACTAGAGCAGCCAAATCATCTTTGGACAGACCCATTCATCATCAATTTGGTGGCTGGTTAGGTTCAGATTGGACTGAAATCCATTTAGTGGCTTGGTTGGAAAAAATGGGCTACAACGTCAGCTATACCACTGACGTTGATTTGGATGCCATGAACAAAGCGGATCTCCTTAACTACAAAGGCCTGCTATTTGGTGGTCATTCTGAATATTGGACCAATAACATGTTCCAAAAAGTGGAAGGTGCCCGTGACGCTGGTGTAAACCTGGCTTTCTTTGGCGCCAACGCGGCACATTGGCAAGTTAGATTAGAAAAATCGTCTAAAGGAAATAACAGTCGCTCCGTTGTTTGTTACAAGGACACTGGTTTAACTGATATTGACCCCAACACCAATGCGGCGTTAAAAACCAAAAACTTCCGCGATGTAGGCAAACCGGAACAAACGCTGGTTGGTGTGCAATATCCTCCAGGAGGCTGGTATTTACCAAACATCAATCAACCACCTCTGATTGTTAAAAATAGTGATCATTGGATTTATGACAATACTGGTTTGGCTGACGGCTCCGCAGTTGATCATTTGCTTGGTTATGAAATTGATAACCTTGACACAACTTATCCTGGTCCAAAACTAAAGACGCCTACCAGCCAAACCATTCTTTCGGATGCACCTTTTACAAGCGCCCCTCTTCAAACATCGCTCAGAGCACAAACTTCCATTTATCAGGCACCTAGTGGCGCTTGGGTGTTTGGCGCAGGCACCATGTCTTGGAGCTGGGGCTTAGGCAGATTGGCGGCTACACCCACTGAAACTTTTGAAAATGCTGGCATTCAAAAAACCACTGAAAACCTATTAAATAAATTTTTGGTGTCAAATAATGTTAATCCGCCAGCAGCCGTTAAAATGTTTGAACATGCCAATTATCAAGGCGCGTCGCAACAATTTGGTGTTGGTAAATATCGTGCAATTTCTGGACAACTAGACATCGTTGGCAACGACACTATTAGTTCTTTAACTGTACCAACGGGTTATGGCGTTAAAATTTGCCAAAATGAACCAGAATTTGGCACAGGCTGGTGCCAAACTTATACGGCTTCAACTAGTTTCGTTGGCTTTTTTATTAACGATCAAACGTCTTATCTTGAAGTATATAAATTATCTTCAACAACACCCGTTACCCCAGTTGTTGCAGCTACCGCGTTTAGAGATGCCTATTATTCCGGCACAGTGCAATACTTAGGCTTAGGTAGTTATCGTGCCAGCCTGGGACAATTGAATGTGGTTGGTGACAATAACATCAGTTCATTTTTCATTCCGCAAGGTTATGCACTAAAAGCGTGTGAAAGTGAACCAGAAAACGGTTACGGCAGATGCGCAACCTACACAACGCCAATTAGTTTTGTAGGCTATACATTAAACGATAGATTCTCTTATTTGGAATTCTACAAACTGTAAGCTAAAAACGTCAACCGGCCGATGCAATTGATTCCTTATATTGCTCGGCCGGTTGCTTTATTTTTATTCAGGCAAAAATATCAAACAAGCGTTGGTTGGTTAACGCGCTTTTTCCAGCCAATCTAAGCTTTTCGTTTAACATCTTCTATATTTGGCAACTGGCTTATTTTATTTAGCACCTGACTCAACTGGGTAGTATTTTCAATTTGTATTGTTAATTTGAGGATGGCAGAAAAATCAGGATGCGTATCCAACACCGCATTCATAATATGGATTTTTGACTGAACTAACAGTTGCGACACATCGTTTAGCAAATTATGGGCACTAAACGCATGAATCACAATCGGCACGGCATGACTGGTTTTTTGGTCACTCCAACTCACTGGTATTAGTTGTGCTTGCTTTTCTGGAACAAGTTGCAAAATATTTTCGCAGCTTTTTTGATGCACCGTAATCCCTTTTTTATGCGAAATATATCCAATAATATCATCACCTTGTACTGGTCTGCAGCATAGGGCAAAACTGGTTTGTACGTTATCCACACCATCGACAGTGACAACGGAATGTCTATTAGCCTTCAGTGGTTTAAACTTAACCGAGGCGGGTTCAAGCTCAGGAATCTTAAAAAATGCAGACAACTGGCGCTGATTGATGTCGCTTCGACCAATCGCTTCCAACAATTTGTCCACATCATGCTGTTTAAAAAACTTGGCTAATTCGGTCAAATTGATGGTTTTTAAACCTAAGCGTTGACATTCCTTATCGATAATCGATTTTCCGGTGGCGATATTTTGAGCTTGTTGCTGGTTTTTAAACCAACTTTTCACCTTACCGATAGCCCTGGCTGACTTTAAATAGCCTAAGTTGGGATCTATCCAGTTATGATTAGGCCCGCCTTCTTTAGTGGTCAAAATTTCTATTTGCTCGCCCGATTTAAGCGAATAGGTCAACGGTACGATGCGACCATTTACTTTAGCACCGCGACAACGGTGCCCAATTTCGGTATGGATAGCGTAGGCAAAATCCAACGGCGTTGATCCCTTAACCAAATCAATCAGCTTGCCAGCGGGCGTTAATACATAAATCCGGTCATAAAATAATTCGGCATTAAAGTTTTCCACCAGGCTTTCATCGCTGCCTTTCTCTTCCAGCAGCTTGCGCAGGGAGGCAATACTTTTTTCCATAGCTTCATTTTGCTTGCCACCTTCCTTGTATGACCAATGTGCCGCAACGCCCATCTCGGCAAAATCGTGCATTTCTTTAGTGCGGATTTGCACTTCAATTCGGTTGCCTTGCGGGTCCAGAATAACAGTATGTAACGACTGATAGCCATTGGGTTTGGGATTGGCAATATAATCATCAAATTCTTTTGGTATGTATTGCCAAACACTGTGCACAATCCCAAGTACGGCATAGCAAGTGGATAAGTTATCTACAATAACGCGCACGGCCAACAAGTCATATAATTCATCTATATCCAGCTGTTTGCGCTGCATTTTTTTCCAGATGCTATAGATGTGTTTTGGTCGCCCGTAGATTTCTGAGTTTATAGACTCTTCAGCTAAATTGGTTTTTAGTAACGTTATAAATTCGTCAATACAATTTTCTCTGTACACCCGTTTACTGGCAAGCGACGTGGCTATATTGCGATAGGTTTCAGGATCCAAATACCGAAAAGCAAGATCTTCCAATTCCCACTTTAATTGATGTATACCCAAACGGTTGGCAATGGGTGCATAGATATCTAAAGTTTCTCTGGCGATAAAATGCCGCATTTCGGCTGATTCTTTAGACAAATGCCTTAGCCGATGAACCCTGTAGGCCAGTTTAACCAGCACGGCCCGCACGTCTTGCGTCATGGATAACAGCATGCGGCGCAAGGTTTCGGCTTGGCTGGGTTGATCAGCCATATCTGGCGTGTAGACCGTTAACTTATTTAGCCAGTTAATGTCTTTAACTAAATTGGCAATGGTTTTGCCAAATTCAGTTTCAAGTGCAACGGGGATATTAAAAATAGCTAACCTGGGATCGCTTAAAATAGCGGCCAATAGCGTATTTATATCAATGTTAAAATCCAACAATATATTGGCAACATCCAGCCCTTTCGGGCGATGGTAATTTGGATCATCAGGAATTTGAGCAATAATTGCCAGTGCCCGCTCTATTAGAACAGCCTCAGTGGCAGAAAACTGGCTCAGTTGCAATTTGTTGGTAGGCGTGGATTTTTGCATTAATCTATAATAAGCGGATAAGCGAAATTTATGAATTTAAGCTTTATGATAGGCTATTGCCTGAAAATGTAAATTCAGACGAAATTTATACCATTCAATCTTTTTTTTATATTAATAACAATCCTCGGTTAAACAAATGAAAATTACAATATTTGGAAGTGGTTACGTTGGCCTAGTAACAGGTACTTGCCTTGCAGAAGTTGGCAATGACGTTATTTGCATGGACATTGATGAAGCTAAAATTGCCAAACTGCAACAAGGCATTATTCCTATATATGAACCGGGCTTGGAAGCCATGGTAAAAGAAAACCAAAATGAAGGCCGCTTGCGCTTTACTTCCAACGTAAAAGAAGCCGTTGATCATGGCTTGTTTCAATTTATAGCTGTTGGCACACCGCCTGACGAAGACGGCTCGGCGGATTTGCAATATGTATTAGCTGTCGCCAAAAGCATTGCAGAACACATGGAAGATTATCGCGTTGTTATTGATAAGTCCACTGTACCGGTTGGGACTGCGGATAAAGTTAAAAAGGTGATGCTAGACATATTAGCCAGTCGCGGCAAATCGATTGAATTTGATGTGGTCTCCAACCCCGAATTCTTAAAGGAAGGCGCTGCTCTTAATGATTTCATGAAACCAGACCGCATCGTGGTTGGCACCGATAACCCGCGCACCGCAGAACTACTTAAAGCGCTTTACGCACCATTTAATCGTAGTGTTGAACGTGTCATTACCATGGACATTCGCTCTGCCGAATTAACCAAATACGCTGCCAACGCCATGTTAGCCACAAAAATCAGCTTTATGAATGAGCTTGCCAATTTGGCTGAATATTTAGGCGCAGATATTGAAAACGTGCGTCATGGCATTGGCTCTGACAGCCGAATTGGTTACAGTTTTATTTATCCCGGCTGCGGCTACGGTGGCTCTTGCTTTCCTAAAGACGTTAAGGCCTTGGAAAGAACTGCCAAAGAACAAGGCTATCATGCCGAATTGCTTAACGCGGTTGAAAACGTCAATAACCGGCAGAAACATCGTTTGTTTGAAAAAATCAACACGCATTATCAAAGTAATTTAAAAGGCAAAGTGTTTGCAGTTTGGGGCTTGGCGTTTAAACCCAATACCGATGATATGCGCGATGCGCCCAGCCGTATAGTGATCGAATCGTTAATTGCTGCTGGCGCTACCATTCAAGCCTACGATCCTGAAGCAATGGAAGAAGCCCATCGTATTTTTGGCAACAATCCCAGCATTAAGTACAGTCAATCACCCAAAGAAGCCATTCAAAACGCCGATGCCTTGGTTATTGTTACGGAATGGAAACAATTCCGCAGCCCTGATTTTGATTTGCTGAATACCTCGTTAAAAGACAGCGTAATTTTTGATGGTCGTAATATGTACGAGCCGTCTATTGTAAAACGCAGCGGCTTAACTTATTACGCTATTGGCCGTTAAAACATAAGCAATAGTAGCTAACAAGTTTATGTTTAGTGGGCGTGGAGATTTTTAGCATTCTTTGCGCCCATTCAGCTTTATCTATTGGGGCCAGGTCTTTAAATCAGACACATTGCCTGATAATTTGGCGCAATTATCAAGGCCATTAAACCTGAAATTCTCAGCGTTTTAACATTCCCTTCCTGACCAAGGCAATCAAGCGCTGGTAAACAAGCCTTACTGCATACTGCCAATGCGCTTAAATACCTTTTTATCTCACAACTCATCTAAATCAGTCATGTGCATTTAGATAGTTGTTTATTGCATTTGTTTAGTCAAACGATTTTGAAATAAAGCATCAATATCGATAGGGCTGCGCTTTTTTTGTGCACTTGGCGGCGTTAATGGCTCGGAGCTGGAATCTGAGCTTTTTTGCTTTAGCTGTCTGACAACCGTAGCGTCATTGTTATGAAGTTTATAATCCAAAAATCCGTAATTTATAGTTGCATTAATCATTGATATCCCCAATCAGTTAAGTGATAGACAGGTGTTTAGTTGTTACACATTGATTAATAACAATTTATATGCCAGCCAACATCTATCGCGAAACAATCACACTAACCAATTGATTTAAAATGAATTTAATTATTTAAGCTGCTATAAAAACCTAATAAATGCAATTTACAAACGACAATTCGTTACGAAATGTCGCACTTATTACGATATATCGTAGATTCTTTGTCAGATGTAAACGCGGCAAATCTACCAAGTGGTTTTTTATATTATTCTCCAGTCCATGCCGACATATCGTTAGGACATTAAAATCTGAGCTTTTCGGACATAAGCTCGATAAAGAGGAAAGCTTTTTAATTACCTATTTAAATTTTGTAAGGGAACTTAGCATTGGTTTAAATTTGCCAAGCTTATATTTTATATAAGCATTAAAATACCCTGCAAATTTTAAAAAATTCAGCTCCAATTAAGGAATGAAAGAATTTTAATGCCAAGTGGCGCTTATAGTAATAATATTCATTGTGCGCGCCATAACTAATTAATAGCCGCAATGATTTTTACCAACGCTATCGCTCTGTTAGCAAAAACACCAAAACGACAGGCCGCGAAGAAAGTAGCTTTTTTATTGAATGACAATATTTCATTGACCTATAACTTCATCGATAGTGATAATGCTTAAAAAGCCAACAGTCAAACCATGCAAATTGCCAATGCTTAATTGCCTGCATTACTTGAAAATGCCTGCTTGGTTGACTGCTATTTACCCTGCTGGTTTTAGCACCGGACTAATCAACAGCAAAGAATTTGAAAATCAAATTATTGGCTATACGTCACTGCGCGGATGGAATGAATCAAGCAATTAATCAATTAAATTTGACACTGCGTACAAAGTTTATTTGCGCCGTTAAATTCGCTTTAATCTATTTCCTGTTAAATAGTATGGCGTTTGCCGATGGGCACGCTGGTCATTTTTCATCCAAAATAGCCAGCAAATTGCCTGGCGATTTGTTACTTTTCACCGACTTTACCAGCATAAACCGATTTGACCAGGAACCCAAACAAAAACTCGGCGACAACGACCTTATCCCCTCGCTTAATGCCTTTTACACCTTTGATTACAACAAGTTTCGATTTCTGGGTGAATGGCTGGTCAACACCAAGTCTCATAATCTTGAGCGCTTACAACTAGGCTGGCACTTGGGCGAATCCAGTCTCTGGCTGGGAAGATTTCATAACCCGATTGGTTATTGGAACATGCAATTCCATCATGGCGCCTTTTTGCAGACCTCTATTAGCCGTCCAGGCATTATGGCCTTTGAAACAGGGGGAGGTGTTATACCTAACCATTTAACGGGGTTTCTTTGGGAAGGCATCCATGAATTTGAAAAAGCAGGTCTTTACTATACTTTAGGCGTGGGGGCCGGGCCTGGAATAACCAACCGCATGCATGCGTTTAATATTCTTGATCCAGGCGGTTCACATCGTCCAGCGGTATCATTTCGTTTAGGTTACCAGCCAGTCAGTTATGGCAGTGATGAATTTGGTATTTCCGGCGCTTATACAGAAATCCCAATTGACTCAAACAAGCTAACCCAAACCAAGCAACTCGTGACTGGCGCATACGCCAATTGGCATTACAAATCTTTACACCTGATAAGCGAGGCTGTATATGCGCACAACTGGTTAGATAATTATTCCAACAAACAAACCAATAGCGGCTTTTTTAACACTTATGGTCAGCTAGAATGGAATTTTCAACCAGATTGGACGCTGTTTGGCAGAGCAGAGGGCACGTTCGGTAACGTTCACAATAATCAATATCTTGCCTTATTCCCAAAGTATGTCGAAGACCGCTTTATGGTGGGTATGCACTATAAGCTTAGGCACAACATGGCGTTAAAGGTAGAAGCTTCTCGAGATCATATAAACAACGACCATTTTAACGTTGTTATGTTTCAATGGAGTGCGCTATTTCCATGAAACATTTACGCATCTTATTAATCATTAGCGCGTTGATTTTGCTGACAACAAGCAAATTATATGCACTCTCTTCCCGCTCACTTGTCTTGGTGACCAGCACCTCATCGCCAGTAAATACACTGACTATTCAAGAGGTACGAAAACTATTTTTAGGCGTGCCTGTTGAAAAAAATGGTGAAAGCCCAGTCCCCTTATTAAATAACTGTGAACCGCTGATTTACGAAGTGTTTTTACAAAAAGTTGCTTTCATGTCTGCCAGCGCTTATGAATCACAAACCTTATCCGTGGTATTTCGATTAGGCGGTAAGCGTCCTGAAATCTATAGCGATTTAAACGCATTAGTTAACGCATTACAGCAACATCCTGGCGCAGTCTCGTTTTTGTGGGAGGATCAAGTTCAAGCCAATCAAGGCATTAAATCTGTGAGTGTTTTGTGGCAAGGTTCCCTCGAATAAGCCGGTTCTTTCGTAGTTATAACGGCCGGTTAGCTCTGGTGGTGGTCGGCATTCACCTGTTGCTGGTTCCCGTTCTGTTATTTGGTATCTATCGAGTTATCAAGCCTGGTCTGGAAGCCCAATTTGTCAACCATGTCCGATCCGATGCCTTGTTATTTAGCAATCTGGTGACACCCAGACTTAACCCCGACAATGTAAATGAAACCCAAGGCTTACTCGGGGAATTTCTATTAAATGGCCGGTTGGCATATGCTGAAATCGTTACGGATCAAGGTAAGGTGCTGTCTGATCTGGCGCTTAACGCCCAACAGCAATTTCAGGAAGATTTTTTCTTTGGCGAACACGGCGATGACATCTATTTTCTGGCTGTACCCATTTCCAATCCTGAAACAGGCAAGTCCGCAGTATTACGTTTAGGTTTTGATGAAAAACAAATCCAGCATGATATCTTCACGTTATATCAACGCAGCATTTATTTTGTCAGCATTTACATGGGTCTTAGCCTATTGGTAATCAGCCTGTTTGGTCGCAAACTGGTGCAACCATTAGAACAGTTGCGTGATGAAGCAGAGATGATTGCTGCAGGCAACCACACTGGCCAGTTTAAGTCAGGAACTAAAATTACCGAAGTTGCCGCACTGGCAGAACATCTTGAAAAAATGCGCCTGGCCATTATTTCTGCAAGAGACGCGGCCTTACAAGCTGCCGGAGCCAAAAGCGAGTTTCTGGCCAACATGAGTCATGAAGTTCGCACCCCCATGAACGGCATTATCGGCATGATCGGCTTAGCCTTGCGTACGGAACTTACGCCTCAGCAGCGCGAATTCCTTTCGATGGCCAACAGCTCGGCAGATGCTTTGTTGCGTATCGTGAACGACATCCTGGATTTTTCCAAAATTGAAGCCCGTAAACTGGAGTTGGATCACGCCCCTTTCAAATTACGCGAAAGCCTTGGCGATACCCTCAAACTATTGGGTGGTCATGCTCATGAAAAAGGCCTGGAATTAATGCTGAGCATTGATTCCAATACCCCAGATTTTTTGATGGGCGATGTTGGACGCTTAAATCAAGTTATCATCAACTTGGTCGGTAACGCCATTAAATTTACCCAACAAGGTGACATAATCGTACAGGTTAAGCCGGAATCCATTGATGAAAAGCAGGTAAGCCTCTATTTTTCTGTAACTGATTCCGGCATTGGCATACCGCTGGATAAACAAAAACTTATCTTTGAAGCATTCGCGCAAATTGATGCCTCATCTACTCGTAAATTTGGCGGCACGGGCTTAGGGCTATCAATTTCTTCTCGTCTGGTTGAATTAATGGATGGCAAGCTCTGGCTGGAAAGCGAACAAGGCAAAGGCAGCACCTTTTATTTTACCGCTCAATTCAGCCTGCAATCCGAAACAGAATCTGAAAACACGGCTCAGCCAATGATTGATGTTAAGGGCCTGTCTGCGCTAATTGTTGATGATAACGCCATTAACTTACGGGTGTTTTCTGAAATATTAAACCACTGGGGTATCGTCTCAACTACGGTTGATAACGGTGAAGCGGCTATCAAGGCATTGCAAACCATGGCGGAAACCGGCGGCACTTTCTCCCTGATCCTGCTGGATGCAATGATGCCCACTATGGACGGCTTTATGGTCGCAAAAGTCATCAGGGATGACAAGCGCTTTGAACCCGTTACCATCATGATGCTGTCTTCCGCCGATCGACCGGACGACTTTCAACGCTGTCAGGATTTGGGCATCAATCTCTACGTACGCAAACCCGTTAAACATTCTGAATTATGGGACGCCATCCAATCGGCATTAGGTAAAACCAACGCCAGAAAAGCCATCTCGTCTGACATTACGCTGGAAAAACCCAGCCAATTGTTGACTATTTTGCTAGCCGAAGACAACCCGGTTAATCAATTTATGGCCGTGGTATTGTTAAAAGAAAGAGGTCATGCTGTACACGTCGCTAACAATGGCCAAGAAGTGCTGGATTTTTTAAAAATCAACACTTACGATTTAATCCTGATGGATGTGCAAATGCCGGTGATGGACGGCTTTCAGGCCACCGAAACCATTCGTGCACAAGAAAAAATCAGCGGACAACATATGCGCATTATCGCAATGACCGCTCACGCTTTAAAGGGTGACAGAGAACGCTGTTTAGCAGCGGGCATGGATGGCTACATTGCCAAACCGGTACAAGAAAAAGAATTGTTAGAATTAGTGGAGAATTGGAATATGCCGCAATCAGAAAGCAAAATCGACGCATCTTCTGCTTTGGATACGGAAGCGGAACCCGTATTGGATTGGCAGGAAGCCTTAAGCCGCGTTAGAGGCAGACACCAGTTGCTGGCTAAAATGATGACTTTATTCCAAAGCCAAACCGAGGAACTATTGGTGACAATGGAAAGCGCCATTCAGCACCAGAACGCAGAGTTACTTAGAATTTCCGCACATACATTAAAAAGCTCAGCGAATAGCATTGGCGCGTTTAGTTTTGGTGATCTTGCCCAGCAACTTGAATCCATAGGTGCTAATGCGGTGTTTGCAGAAGCCCAACCCACGCTGGAATTACTAAAAAAAGTTAACGCACAATTGCAGCCAGCCATCCAAAAGTTTTTAACCGAATTTCAAGATTAATTGTTACGCCTAATCCACTCCAACGATCTGACACAAAATAGCCCATGACCCAAGACCTGCACTCTGTTAAACCGCTAATTTTGGTCGTCGACGACAATCCCATTAATCTTGAGGAAGTTATTGATCTTTTGGATGAAGCCGGCTTTGCTGCTATGAGTGCCAAAACCGGAGAAGAGGCCATGCAGCAGGCAACCAGCAAACAACCGGCACTTATTTTATTGGACGTGTTAATGCCTGGTATAGACGGATTTACCACTTGCCAGATGCTTAAAGACAATGCTATTACCAGCGACATCCCCGTGTTGTTTATGACGGCGCTAACCGATACCGCAGACAAGGTAAAAGGCTTTCATGTTGGCGCAGTGGACTACATCACCAAACCTTTTCAGTATGAAGAAGCCATCGCCAGAATTAAAACGCATCTGGCGTTACAAAATCTAAAAAACGAGTTACACGAAAAAGAACAACGCTTGTCCATGATATTTGAAAACACCATGGATGCCATTTTGACACTGGATCAATTTGGCCGGATTATGCTGTTTAATGCGGCGGCGGAACAAATGTTCCGGTGTAAATCCTCAGAAAGCATTGGCTATTCGGTTGATCGGTTTTTATCCACCGAATTATTTAAAACCTTAACCAATTTTCGGAACGGCATTCCAAACAAACCAGCAATTTGGGTGCCGGAAGGTTTAAGTGCATTACGCGCTGACGATAGCACTTTTCCTATAGAAGCCACCATCTCCAGAGTGGAAGCCGCTGGACAGCAAATTTACATTTTAATCCTGCGTGATATTAACGAACGTAAAGCGCGCGAACTTGCAGAAGCCGAATGCAATGCTCTGCGCGGTATCAACCTGTATTTACAAGAAGAGGTCAGAGCCACGCGTGACGGTGAAGAACTCATCGGCACCTCAAAGCCATTACATCACGCTATGGAGCTGGTTGAACAAGTCGCGGATACCGATGCAGCCGTGTTAATAACCGGCGAAACCGGAACAGGCAAAGAGCTGATAGCCAGAGCCATTCATAACCGCAGCTTACGAAAAGACAAAACCCTGGTTAAGCTCAATTGCGCAACTATTCCAGAAAATCTGGCTGAAAGCGAATTGTTTGGACATGAAAAAGGCTCATTTACCGGCGCAATCAATCGCAAATTAGGCCGTTTTGAATTGGCGGACGGCGGCACGCTGTTTCTGGATGAAATCGGCGAATTGCCGTTGGACATGCAAGCCAAGTTATTGCGCGTGTTGCAGGAAGGTGAGTACGAGCGAGTTGGAGGCACGCAAACGTTAAAATGCGATGTTCGGGTTATCGCCGCAACGCACCGCGATTTGGCCCAGTTATCCAAACAAAACCAATTTCGTTCCGACCTTTACTACCGCCTGAATGTTTTCCCCATCCATCTACCGCCGTTGCGGGAACGAAAAGAAGACATTCCTCTGTTGGTAAATCATTTCATCGCCAAATACAGCAGCAAATTTGCCAAGAAAATCTCATCCATTCCTGAGCGCATGTTAACCGAACTAGAAAACTACCTGTGGCCTGGGAATATTCGCGAATTACAGCATATTATTGAACGAGCGGTAATTTTAACCAAAGGCACACAATTGGCCACAGTGAATTGCGTCAATATATTTAGCGCCGATGCGCCAGCATCAACCGCAATTGCAACACTGGAAGAAGCCGAACGCGCCCATATTTTAAAAGCACTGGAAGCTACTGCATGGCGTATTGCCGGTGATCAAGGTGCCGCCAAAATACTGGCAATTCCATCAACCACTTTACGCTCGCGTATGGAAAAACTTAGGATTCAGAAGAGTTCGACATAAGAATTAACTTTGCAAACAAGGAAGGCTGGGCTTATTTAACAAACAACGGTTCAGATGCCGATCGCTACGTTTAGACAATCTAACCCTCGTCGTTATCACAAATCCTAAACAGCGTCATTCCGGCAGGGATTGCCGGAATCTAGTTGCCATGGATGGCAATATTCGGTGTTACTGGCTGACTTTATGACGTTAAGGTGCCCAGTCTATCGGTAAATAGTTAACTTTCACATCCATGCGACCTGGATTCGCTTACGCGGTCTTCGGCTCCGGCAATCCCTGCCGGAATGACGTGCTATCAAACTTGTGTAAATACTTATGGTCGTTAGGCCACATTCAAAAATTTACTTGCCAAACTCCTGCTTACCATTGGAGATGGCAAAGGCTTTCCATCTTTTTTGATAGTTTCAATCCATTCATACACAATCTGACAAAGCTCGGTATAAACTTGAATTTCATCATCCCCATGACAGCAAGCATCAATTATTCCAGGACAAGAACCAACAAAACAGCCATCTTCATCAGACCATTCAACAATTTTGATATAGTGGTCACTTTCATTCATTATTTTGAATCTACAATCTTTTTCTTGGTCTCGCGAATTTGATAGGGTTTGGCATCAGTAGCGGATGACGTCTTCGCCCTTGAGTGCTGACCACCATTCTGCAGCAAGTGCCTCGTTCTTCTCGTACCCGTAGGAGCCTTGCGCATAGGCGTGCGACAAAAATTGGATGGCACCTTCGAATCTCGCCTTAGCTGCAAGCTCGATGAATTGAAGTCCTAGTTTATGGTCCTTTTGTGTCCCCCTGCCGGAGATCAGGTTCAATCCGTAGCACCACATTGAGTAAGGATGCCCTTGGTTTGCTGCTGCACGAAAATAGGTAGTTGATTCCTCAAGCGTGGCCTCGCGGTCAAGCTCGCAGCCGAGGAAAAACATTGCCTCGACGCTTCCTCCTTCTGCTGCCATCTTCGCTTTCTCAGTGTACAAGCGTTCAAACTCTTCTTGAGATGAGTCGACCATGCGCTCCTGCGGCAGGCATGTGAGGCACCAAGCTGCACGGCCCATTCCTGCGGTAGCCAAGGGCTCGAGAATCTTTTTAGCCCATGCAATGAGTTTGCGATGGCGCCGGCGGTCCGGTGTCCGCCATGCCGCCTGGATTAAGGCGCGCGCTTCTTCGAGTTGTGCTTCTGGATCATGCGCGGTCATGTTTCTGATTCCTAACTTAGAGCTACCCGAGCGCGACCTGGAAAGCTGAAAAATAAAGCTGCATTATAACCGCGCTGCGGTTGAGCGCCATATTAGAGTTCTAAACCTTTGGTAAATGATTTTTTACTCTCATTTTGTAACGAAGAGCCGCACCACGGACAAAACTTTATCTCTATAAAAGAAGAGCCTCCATCGTGAACAATAAGCCCAAATTTTCGCGGACGCGACTTGAAGTAAACGAAGCTGTCTGGACATGCGAAAACATCAGGGTGGTCCGAGCACTTGAAGTTTGCCCAGTAGTTCATGGTTTCACAACAATGATCTGTCATAGCGCTCTAATAAGTAATTATATAGTTCCCATTTATTCTCCATATTTCCAAAATCGGCGCAATAAAATTCTGATTTAACTCTATTTCTTACTTCCGTATGTCACCTTAAGTAAATCCACCTGCAACTTCAAAATGATTTGGATTTCTCATCACGCGTTACCAAGTTGTTCGAATTACATATGCTTCTTTAACCAAACCACATACCCCCAAATCACCTAGGCCTAACCGGCAACTCCCACAAGTCACTTTTCTTCTTAAAAAACTGTTCTATTCGATCGGTTTTTCTGCCGACTTCATTTTCAAATTTTTGCACATCCTTTGCCTGCTCCGTTATCAACGGCATACTTCTTGGACGTATCACTTGCGGTTTGATTAACACCACGGTTTCGGTATTACCGGCTTCTTCATTGGAACCGGCAAACAATCGACCTATAAACGGTATGTCTTCCAAAAACGGGATGCCGTTGTGGTTGTTGATCATGTTATTTTTTATTAACCCGCCGATAAACACCATTTGGCCATCTTCCACCAGCACGCGCGTGGTCACTTCTGTGGTTGCCAGGGATGGGATGTTATTGGACAACGAGGCGGTGCTGACTTCGGGATGGATTTTCATCATGATGCCACCAAACCTGTCCACATAAGGGGTTACTCTAAGAATAACGCCGGATTCCAAAAACTGAATCTGTTCCAACTGGCCACCGCCATTGGGCACGGCCAGAATGGTTTTATAGCCGGTTCTGGCACCCACCATCACTTCTGCACTTTCATGTTCCAGGGCCAGCAATTTTGGCGTGGATAAAACAGTTACCTTGTTTCGTTCGCTTAAGGCGTTCAGGGTTACTTCGATATTCTTGTTCATTAAGGTAAAAAACATACCGCCACTGGCAACGGCGGCAAAATCCTGAGCGCCCACTTTGATATCGCCAGTGGTTTTTTTCCAATCCACGCCTAACGCCCGCTTATCATCCAGTTTTATATCCAGAATTTGGGCTTCAATTAAAATTTGTGCAGGGGCCCTGTCCAATTGCTCGATTAATTGTTCGGCCTGTCGAACAAAATCCGGCATGTCTTCAATGACAATCACTTTGCGATCCAAAAGCACATCGGCCCGCCCATATGGTGACAGATATTTTTTAACAATATCGGCCACTTTAACCGCATCGGAATATTGTATTTTGTAGGTGCGAATCTGCTTTAAGCCGCCTGCAATGGTTTTACCCGCTTCAGTTACTTTGCTGATAATGTAGGAGTTGTTTTTGTTTTCTACCACAAAACCGGCCGCAGTAGCGATGGAATAGACCGCCTCTTGTAAACTGACATTATATAAATTAACCGAGACATTGCCTTCAACGCCTGGCGACAGCAAAATATTGGCATGATGTTGTTTGGACAACATTTCGTAAAGTTCGGCAATATCAGCATGTTTAACCGTCATGGAGATAGTATTGGGTAGCGGCTCAGCCATAGCATTCGGCACTACAACTCTAGCCAGACCAACACAGGCCAATATCACTAGCAAGTTAAGGTGTTTGGGAGATTTAATTATCAACATCGGCTTTGTCTATTTTTAATAGCAGATTTTTTTGGTCTTTGCTGAATACAGCAGCGCGTTCTTGGATTTCAACCAAGCGATAGCCTTCAAACACATCGCCCAGTTTTAAGGTTTTACCCGCCAAAATAACCATGGAATTATGGCCGTTTTGCAAAATGGCCGTTAACGCCAGACCAGCCAGATTGAATTCTGCAACCTGTGATTTGGCATTTGCTTCTGTGGCTGGCTGGATTATTTTCGGTTGTAAGCGAGCGGGTTTTTGGAATGGATCACGTTGTATCTGGCTGGCGTGCTCCGGCGTTTCCGCTAACAACATGCCCGATAACAGTGCGCCAATGCTTATCCAGATTGCGCTAAAAATTGCTTTCATGGCTTTTGCTCTGGAGAAAACAAATATGACACCAACGTCATTTTCATTTGAATAATACCGTTCTCTTGCGCATGCAGGGCAAAATCTTTAACAATAATCGGCTCCAGCTCATGTTCCGTGTGCTGCAACCAATCAAACAAACTAAAATAACCACCGCTAATTTCCACATAAAAGGGCAGTTCCTGAAACATGGCTACTTTGCTGATTTCGCCCGGTTTAACGCTAATCAACTTAACTTGATGGGCATTGGAAATGCTGTCCAAATGCCCAACCACAAATGACACTTTTTGGTTAAGCGGCATATCCGGCACAGACCCTAGCAATTGCTGTTGTAATTTCTGTACCGAGTTTTGAGTGGCCAGCACTTGTTCTGGCAAAGACACGCCAGTGTTGATTTCATCCTGCAACAATGCCACGGTTTGTTGAGATTGTTTATAGTCGCTAAAATTCTTTTTAAATACGTACAAATAGGCAGCGGTTACCGTAAGTAACATGAGCAAGGCCATCACAATCAACAGCATTTGCAAGGAAATTTGCTGCTGCAAAGTCTTAAACATGACTGTCCTGACTTTGATTATTAACGATAATCACCATCTTAAAATCAACCACTTGTTCGGTCTGGTAGGCTTTAATACTGGTATTGATCAACTTAACATCTTTAATTTCCGGCTGCTTGATCAACTGACTAACAAAGGTGGCCAGTTTGCTATGATCCAGCGCCTGTCCTGTGATTTCCATGCTGGTTGTCATTTGCAGCGCTGGTTCTGATTTGGCAATGACTTGTTGAGCAGGTGACGTTTCTTGTACGACTGGCATTCGTATCAATGACCAATCGGTAAACCAAACCTCGCCATCCAAAACCCGATCAACCGCCAACATTAATTGCTTAACCGTTACGCCACTGCGCAAGCTGTTTAAAACCCGTAAACGTTCATTTAACAACCGTTCTTGCGCCAGCAAATCATTAAACTTTTGCTGTTGCTCAAGTTTAAAATTTTTACCGTTCTCCAACACTTCAATCTGGGCTTGCAGTTGCTTGGTTTTGTGTTGCACGCCCAGTTTCAGGCTGACAATTAATATGCCCAAAGCAATCATCAGGCACAAAAACACAACGCAATAATGCTGATATTTTTCGCGTTCTTTATAGTCAGCAGGAATTAGATTGATTTCGTGCATGGCTAGTTTAGACCTCGCAAAGCTAAACCAGTGGCAACGGCTATGCCCGACAGCGGCCCTAAATTCTCCAAACCGCTAACGGACATGTCGACCGCAAAGCCATAAAACGGATTTAAAATAGTGACGGGTATGGAAATAAACTTATCGATAACCTGTTCCAAACCACGCAAGCGCGCAACGCTGCCCAGCAGATAAATTCGCTCCACTGCCCCGCCGCGCGTTTCCGAGGCTATATAAAGCAGCACCTCGCGCACTTCGGCGGCTAGTTGAGTAAATGCGGGAGATAACACTTCATGGATAATATGTTTAATGTCATCATCGTCCGGCGTGTCCAACAGATCGTATTTTACGGACATCACCTTGTTGGATAGGCCGTAGTCATTAATTAGTTTTAAAGCCAGGCGATTATCAATATCCAACGATTGCGACAAGGCCTGCAAGATGGATTCCAGACCAAAATTAACTGGCCTGTCCAGTAAAATATCGCCATTCCACAACACGGTTAAAAAGCTTTTTTGAGTGCCAAAATTAATCGCCAATACTTTTTCCGAGCCGCTTTCACTGGACATGGAATTAATCAAGCGCCGAATAGCAACGGGGCCAATTTCCAAGGCATGCACTTGCAAGCCACATTTTTTTAACAAATCCAGATAATTCTCGGCATCAATCTTCTTAACCAAGGCCACCAAAGCAATCCGGCTTTGGTTTTCATCCATCACTGGTCGAATGGGCACGTAATCAATTACATACTCACGCAGATCTTTGTTTATCCGGCCCGCTAATGCGGTAAGCAATGCGTCTGATTCCTTTTGTTCCGGCTTGCACTGGTAATTTAAAAACAGCAATTGCAGTTTGGAGTTAGGCATCGTAGACACTATCGTTCTACCGGCAAAAGGCATTCTGTTAAACGAGCGTTTGATTAATGCTTTCATGCGTTCAGGTTCAGCCAGTAATTCAGCGTAACTGGAATTATGGTAATCGGATAATGCGGCTTTAATTTTGTGGTGCCCATTGATTTGGGAAACCTGCACCATATTTAATTTCTCTAGTCCCAAATCGAAACCAATGACTTGTTGTGGGGTTTTAAAATTAAACATAGTAAGAGAGTAATGCTCCAATTTACGTTGATTTATCTGGCACTAACTGACAGAGACCATTGTTTTATTGGAGTATAGTCCAGTTAAAAAAACTAGGGCTGCGTGTAGTCAATCACTAACTGAGGACGTAAGGCTACTGAAGTGTTTTCTTTGCTGGCAATCGTCACATTTAGATTATTGAGCAAACCTTCATAATAAAACACTAAACCGTAATTGGGCGTTGGCACATAGTCGCGCCATTCATTGATTAAAGTTGTAGGCAATGACCATTCCAGCACCACTGGACTGGCTAGCGGCGCGGTTGTAACCGCTGAATGCACTGCGCTGGCATAGGCCGGATTGCTGTAGTTAGTCCAATTGACGGTACTTTCTGACCAATTCGCTAATAGCTTGTATACACCGATGGGTATGGAACCGGCACCAGTTGAAGCCGTTACAAAAACGCGCAATCTTGCTTTGGTAACAGTTGCAGTGGTGGGGACGCTGCTAACATCAAACTTAACCAATCCGGCAGACCTTTTTAGCAATGAATTAGTCCCGATTGTTAAGCTTGTCGCCGAACCGTAATTTGAACTCACACTTGCTTCGTTAAGATAACTGTCCGCCACACTGGTTAAGGTAACCGTATGCGCCGTCGCCGGTGGTGCGGTGCAACTTACTGCCACATTGATGTTATCGATATAGATATTGCTTTGAAAAGACGCCCCGCTGGTAATAAAGCGAATTTGACTTTGTGAGGATAGAAAATTAGATATGTCGATGCTTTCAGCCGTTGCAAAGAAATCTGTCGCATCCAACGGATAAGATTTGAGCGAGGTAAATGTCGTGCCATCTTTGGATGCTTCCACGGTAACAGCACCGCCGCCCGGAATTAACACCACATTTCTAAGATAGTTAAAATTTAGTGTGGCCGTGACGGCACTGGCAAGATTAAGGCCTCGATTAATAGCAACGACCGTGGCAATATCTTTACGAATTTTTAAACAATTACCACTGGTACATTGCAGTGCGGATAACACGGATAACTTGCCTGTGGTTGGACCGTCAGCTTCGCCTGTTTCCAGCCAGTTACCAGTCCAAGGCAAACTGCCATTTGATCCGGCATAGGTTAAGGTAGAAAAATTGTCGTTCACATTACCCACTAGGCAATTGGAGCAATTTAGGCCACATTCACAGTTATAAGTAATGACTAATTTAGGCCGATAGGCGGGCGTGGCATCTTCTTTACCAGCAAAAGCAGCCGACATTAATCCAGTTGCTTTAAGCAAAACCCCATAATTAGGGTATTTGCCAGCTAACCAGTCTTGCACAAGCGGCGCTAATTCCCAACTTTGAAAGCCGTTCGCGCTGCTATCAACGGAATCACTATCAACTAATGTGGGGGCAAAATCACCGCCACTGGTCGCCCATGAACTACTGCCATCGTATGTTTTCCAGGTAACGCCATCGGCAGTACCACTGCCTGACATGGTGCCTTCCGTCCAATCGTGAGTTAGTCGATAAATATTGACCTTGCCTGAGCCTGATTTGCTGTAAAGCTGCAATTGCGCGGACACGATGTGTGCATTGGACGGAATGGCAGATAGATCAAATTGAATTAATTGATTTCGATAAAACCATGCAAACAACCAAGTAGCCAAGACCCCCTCATCACCGTTGCCAAAATTACTGGTGGAGTTGGCACTGGAAATATAAGCATCCTTACCGGGATCATTTCCTAACTGTAAGATCTTGGTTTTAGTCGATTGATAAACTTTTTGTAAATCACGTTTTAACGTGGCAGTGGTACCGGCCGAATTAGCTGTTACGCTAATACTTACCGGCGAATTGCTAGTAGGCGCAATCGTTCCGCTGTAGGTATAACCAGCAAAATTGATGTTACTGGCCGGAGTGTAGCCAGTGCAATTGGCATTATTGGCTTGCCAAAGCATTTGATTGACCCCAGCCTTTGCAATGTACTGTGCTTGAGTTAGCGCCACCTCGCCATTCAACATCCTGTTATTTTCCGCCCCTTCTCTATTAAGCAAAAAGGCTAATCCGGCAATCATTGAAATCGCCAACACCACGGGCAATAAAATAAATCCTTGAGCTGGTTTTTTTAAACTAGGCACGGTTTTCTGCTAGATGACATGGTTTGAAAAAGGCAACATTTAGCCAATAGCATAGTCCACTTTGCACAGGTTAATAGACCAAATACCTAGCGTTAATAATTAACTGGCAACCATGAAAATAATCCAAACAACTTAGTCTATACTCAGTTTATTTGATGGTTATATCAAAAGGAAAAGCATGCCTACCGCTCAAGAGCTCGTTTCAAATATCAACGACTTAATGTCGCTGCCTGAGACGTATCTAAAAATCCGCGACACCATTAATGATCCTAGTTCAACCATTAACAAGGTCGCGGATATTGTTAGCCAGGACGCCAATATCGCGGCCCGAATTCTGCGCATTGCCAACAGTTCTTTTTTTGGGTTTGCAGAAGAAATCACCACAGTTAACCGTGCGATCAGCATTATGGGCTTATCCCAATTGCAGGATTTGGTGTTATCTGTTTCTGTGGTTAGATCGTTTAAAGGCGTGCCCAACGAATTGATAAACATGAAGGAATTTTGGACCCGCAGTGTATTTTGCGCAGTAACAGCGCGATTACTAGCGGCCCAATGCAACATTCTGGACTGCGAACGCTTGTTTGTCTCAGGCCTTTTGCATGAAATCGGTCATCTGATCATTTATAGCAAGTTACCGGAACAAACCACCAAAATTCTGTCGATTGCCAAAGAACAACACAAAACAGTCAGACTATTGGAAAAACAAATTTTGGGTTTTGATTACGCCGCAGTGGGCGGTGAGTTATTAAAAGCCTGGAAAATGCCGGCTAGTCATGTGGAAACGGTGTCTTGCCATGCAGAACCCAACACAGCCGAAAAATATGTTTTAGATGCCGCACTGGTACATATTGCCAGCGTGATAGTGCAACAGGATGAGGCAAAAAACAAAGACTATGGCATGCCGCAATTTGATCCGCAAGCCCTCCAGTTGTGCGGTCTTAGCGAAGAAACTATCGAGTCCATCAAACAGGAGTCCAGCAAAAGCATTCTGGAAGTATTACGTTTGCTGTTTGGAAAATAACCATGCATTCACACATCCTGCATTTCTAAACTCATGAAAAAAATAGCCAGTGAACGGTTCGGTTTAACCATGATAGCGGCCACCCTGATTGCTATCGTGATTAGCGCCTCACAACTGTATTTGCATAATTCACACAACCGCGATGAAGCGATCAAAGTGGCCGGACGGCATAACATCCGCCTGCTATCCAAACTGACCTTGAGCCAGTTAATGCCGGAACAAGGCCACGACGCCATTCTGGAATTGCTAAATAACAACCATAACAGCCCGGATTTTGCTTATGCCGCGGTTGTTAACGCCAAAAACCAGCCATTAGCCACTAGTTCAACTGGCAAAACCACCATACCGGAAATCACTTTACAAAATCAATCAAACTGGGTCAGCGAAGATACTATCGAACAAGATGGTGAAAAATTGCTGGAGTTTCGGGCACCTATATTAGAACAAGGCCTGCTGGCCGGCTTTATCCGCATCGGCTATTTTCAACCTAAAATGGACTTTCAATTGCAAAAACTGCCATTTTTTGGCCAATTGATCTTGCCGGTATTTTTGTTAGTACCATTGGCCTACTGGTTAATTAGAAGGGAGTTAAGTCCATTACGCCAAGTCAGTGATGATATGAATGACATTCTTAAAAAGCAAAACATGAATGCCGACTATAACTCCGCCACTGATTTCCAGGATTTTATGGAAAACTTTAAATTGTTCATGACCAAGATTGATCAGCGTTTTGAACAACTAAACCACCAAAGCACCAAAGCCCAAGCCACCACATTAGCCTTATCTTACCAGCGCCGACGCATTGAATCGGCCTTACAATCGTTACCCGACGCCATCCTAGTGATGGATGAAACCGGTATTGCCACGTTTGTAAACTCCAAACTGCTGCCGCTACTGGGCATATCTTTGGACAAAATTTTAGGACAGCAACCCCAAATCTGGTGCGAAAGTATAGAAATCATCGACCTGCTGGCAAAATATCATAACAACAACCATCGCTTACAACGCTCGGACACCATCGAATTTAACCCGGTTAACAATCCAGAAAAAACCATTGCAGTTAGCGCCTATCCGCTATTCGCCCCTAAAGAAATAGAAACCATTTGCGGCACATTGGTAGTTTTTCATGACAAAACGCCAGAAATGTTGGCCGATCAAGGGCGACATGAGTTTATCAACCATGTGGCGCACGAATTAAAGTCGCCTTTAAACGTCATTCACCTTTATGCGGAATCCCTATCCGACGAGGGCGGGATTGATCCCGTTCAGCGTATTCATGCGATTAATGTGATTAATGATGAAGTTGAAAGATTGTCCGGTTTAATTTCAAATCTTTTAAACATCAGCAAAATTGAAGCTGGTAACATTGTCATTAATCGCCAACGCATTAAACTAACTGAATTTTTGGAAGATATTTTTAGTAGTGTTTCCTTAAGTGGTAGTGACAATCACATGGATTTTGATTTACAGTTACCGAACAATTTGACAAACATTAAAGCGGATAAAGATCTGTTGAGAATTGCAGTCAATAATCTGTTAACAAATGCCGTTAAATATAACAAAGTTAATGGTAAGGTTACTTTGGCAGCAGAAGAAACCGATCAATCCATCTTCATTCGTGTCAGCGATACCGGTTGCGGTATTAAAGAATCTGACCAAACCCTAATTTTTGAAAAATTTTTCCGTTCAGATGATGATTATGTTTTACAGAAGAACGGTCATGGGTTAGGTTTAGCGCTAGCTAAAGAAATTGTTGAGTTACATCATGGAAAAATCACTCTTGAAAGCAAACTTGGCCAAGGCAGCATCTTTAAAATTGAATTACCAAAAACATCAACGACTATCTGATTTTATTAAATGAAAAAAATTTTGATTGTTGATGATGAGCCGCATGTAGCGCTGGTACTTAAACAGTTTCTGGAGCGGGCTGGCTTGTGCGTGTTAACTGCCTTAAATGGAGAGTTGGCGCTGTCAATCATTAAACAAGAATCGCCGGATGTGATCGTTACCGATGTCCAAATGCCAAGAATGGGTGGCATAGAATTGTGTGAAACTATTAAAAGAACCATGCCGGACTTAAACTGCCTACTGATTTTGATGACATCAAGAACTGACCGAGAAATCCGCATCTGGGTAGAAAAACAAGCTAACATCGAAATGATGGAAAAACCGTTGAGCATGCGGCGCTTGTTAGTTCGGGTTAACGACTACTTTGCTCGCAGTATTTAGATCATGATTAACCAAATCCAAACCCTCAACTTGCAACGATTCGTGCCTTTTTTGAGCTCGGTTGTAAATTGCGGTTGTTCGATAGCCATATTCGATCATGCTGGAAATTTCTGCCCAAACAACTATATTCCTGCTTCCGCCAAGGTTGATGATTTAAGCCACTGCTTAGATGCACCCGATTTCGATTGGGCATCACTATTTGCAGACATCCATTTTTTAGAAACCGGCACGAGCAACTGCCTGGTTCTAAACCGCATGAGGCTTGGAGCCAATCAACAGGAGTTTTGGCTGGCAGCAATCCTGGACTTGCCCGTAGCGCAATTAAAATGCGCCGATATTGAACACGTAAAGTTAGTTATTCAACAAATTGCCTTCTGCATTAGCGAAGACTACATTAACGCTATCACCATGTCGGGCATGGCTGAAGAGCTTGCTGTGCGCTATGAAGAATTAAATTTGTTATACGGCTTGGATGAAAGTCAGGATTATCTAACCAGCAAAAATGAATACGACGCCTTAACCCAACTCATAAGTAACTGCACGGACTATTTGGATGTCAACCTGATTGCTCTGTTCATATTGGAACAAAACGTGGTTATCCATCAATTGATTAACCCAAACAGCAGTACCAATGTTCCGCTCATACTTTCAGAACTACAGGGCCCATTGCTGCATTGGATGAAGGCCAATAACGAAACCTTGGTTATCAACCGCGATGCAGATACCGATTGGACCGATGCCAACATCAATATTCCCTATAAAATTATTTCCACCCCGTTATTAAAAGAGAGCGGCAATCTGGCTGGCATTTTAATATTGGTTAATGACATGGAAGCCAAAGACTTTACCAATAGTGACCGAAAGCTGTCGGAAGTTTTGGCCATTGAAGCAGCCATGCTAATCAGAGCGCGGCACGATAGCCTGACCGAACTCTTAAATCGAAAAGGTTTTTACGAAAAACTCGAATCCGCTTTTGAGCTGGTCCAAGCTCAAGGAAAAATGTACTCCTTAATCTTTTTGGATGTTGATCAGTTTAAAATTGTAAACGACACCTCTGGACAAAAAGCGGGCGACAAACTGTTAATTCAAATTGGCGCTTTAGTTAAAAAAGAACTGGGCAGTTCAGATGTTATCGCCAGACTGGGTGCAGACGAGTTTGCCATCTTATTAGACGGCTATTCGTTATCGGAAGCCAGCAAAAAAGCCGAAGTCATCAAGCAAATCATCAACCAGTTCCGGTTTATATACGAACTGCGCATGTACGACATTGCCTTAAGCATTGGCGTGGTCTGGATTGATCCAGCCGCTAAAAACATTTCAGAACTGCTGAGTGCTGCCGATTTAGCTTGTCGCATGGCGAAAGAAAAAGGCGGCAATCGGGTACATATTTATCACCCCTCTGACCAGGAATTGCTCATCCACGAAAACCAAATGCAGTGGATTAGCCGCATCAACCAGGCATTAATAGATCAACGGTTTCAGCTATATAAACAGCGCATCCTGCCTCTGGGTGAGACTGATCCGCATGAGCATTACGAATTATTAATTCGCTTAAAAGATGAAAACGGCCAAATGGTCTCGCCTATTCAGTTTATACCGGCTGCCGAACGCTATGGCTTAATGACCAAGCTGGACAGATGGGTAGTTAAAACCGCACTGACTAAAATGGCCGAATGTTATGCGGCTGACTGCAACTGCAATCTGGCTTGCTCCATTAACTTGTCTGGACAATCATTTTGTGAGCAGGGATTTTTGGAATATCTAATTATCCAAGTTAACGCCAGTGGCCTGCCACCCGCCAGCATTTGCTTTGAGATTACCGAAACTGTTGCTGTTTCCAATCTGTCGCAAACCATTGAATTTATGCAAGCGGTTAAAAAAATCGGCTGTAAATTTTCCTTGGATGATTTTGGCAGCGGGATGAGCTCGTTTACTTACTTAAAAAATCTGCCCGTGGATTATTTAAAAATCGACGGTTACTTTGTAAAATCCATCCTGGAAAATAAAATTGATTACGCCATGGTGCAAGCAATCAACCAAATTGGTCAGGTAATGGGTTTAAAAACCATTGCCGAATTTGTTGAGAATGATGCCATTTTGGCTGAACTGAAGAAAATTGGCGTGGATTATGGCCAAGGCTATGGGATTGGTGAGCCTAAGCCGTTTTGAATAGCACAAGAATAACCAACCAACTCAAGCTTATATATCGATTTCTGCCGCCAGTCCCATGCGCTTGGCGATAACTAACAAGCGTTTATCACGCGTCCATTAACGCGTATTGCCAGCTAATTGCGTTGATGCCAACAAATGAACATCAATAAGGCCTATTCCTAAACCAAAAAGTGTCTGAGTTTCAATAAAGAAACTGATCTCTTCTGCATAGGCAACAGGCGCTTGCGGTAAATTATCCAATGCTGACAAGATTGTGTCGCGCTGCTTCAAGTGTCCTAAAGACAATTCGCCTCTTACAAAGGGATGACTAAGCACACTGTTTTTTGGTTAATAAATTGGACAGCAAAGCATCATGACTACGGAAGTGATCAATCCAAATCGAGGTGTCGACTAGAATCATTTTTTTAAAGATTGGTTTGTCTACGAGGGATATTCTCCAGTTGTGGCTCGCTACCAGCTAAATTTGCTAATCTTTTAGCACTTTCACGTTCAATCAGTGCCCTAAGCGCTTCCCTTACCAAGCTGGATTTTTCATTTAAATTAGTTAAGGTTTGAGCTTTTTTTAATAAGTCATCATCTAAAACTATGGTAGTGCGCATGTTAACTCCTGCATAAAATCATCATTGAATGATGCGATTATTAGAGCATGAAAGTAATTCTGAAGCAAAAACCTCCAACCAATTCACCTGAAGAGCAGCGTAGATCGTTAAATTACGCAACCTTCAAAAGTTGTTAACTCACCATTCCCAACCAACTGTTCAAAAATCGATTGTGGCAAACTCAACAAATCGTATGTTTTAAGTGGTGAAAACCTAAAATATTTTAAAAATCCCTCATTGCCAACACAGAATCCCAACTAGGTACTATATTTACTAGACTCCTGGCTAACCTGTTCTGATTTGATGCGAGCCCTCCGTTATATTGCATTGTTAACCGACATCGCTCATGGCTGAAATTACCCGCAGCCGTGTTGGTGTTGATACCTATCTGGCACCGTCCGGTTCTTTAGCTGATTCTGTCATCCTGAAAGCACTGCAAAGCACTGTGGAAAACTGCTTGGCGGCCAGTGAAACCCGCTTGATTATTGATCTGGCGCAAGTACCCACGGTTAGCAGCCAAGTTTTGGAGTTTTTACTGGAATGGCGCGCCCGTATTCTGGAAAAAGGCGGCACATTAACGCTGGTTAATGCCAACACCACGATTTTAGAAGTGCTCAGCATCACGGAAGTGATCAATTACATCCATGTGGTCAACCGGGGCAGCATGGGTATGCCGCCGCCCAAACAACCGGCAATCGTTACCGCTGTGCAGACTCATCAACGGCTGGGTGATATGTTAATTGCCGAAAATCTGGTCACCCTGGAAAAAATTGATAAGGCCTATCAATTACAAAGCTCAACAGGCAAACGCCTGGGCGCAATTTTGATAGAAAAGGGCTGGGTATCTGAAATTGAGCTCCTAAAAATCCTGGGCAAACAGCTAGGCATACCTTATATCTATTTACGGCAAGGGCTTTGGGATCCGCTGGCTGTTAAATTATTAGACAGAGAAATTTGCCTGCGTTTAAAACTGTTACCGTTGTTTAAAGTGAATGACCGGTTGTTTATTGCCACCAGTGATCCACAAGATTTAAGAGCACTGGATGAAGTTAAACAACGCACTGGTTTTATCATTAAACCAGTGTTAGCAAAAAATGAAGATATAGTCCGGCAATTTAAAGATTCCTCCAGCGCCAATGATCTGAATGTGGCCGATTACTTGAGTGATCTGGAAGAAGACTTTGAGGTTGTTGAAAGCCAGATTTCCGAAGACTATGCCACGATAGACGAACTGTCCAGCGGCAGCCCCGTCATCAACCTGATTAACGCATTAATTCAACGCGCCATACGCGATGGCGCGAGTGATATTCATATTGAGCCAGCCCGCAAAAAGAGCCGCATCCGGTTTCGTATTGATGGCATTCTGTATGAAGTTATGAACCCATCCATTGATATGTATCCGGCACTGGTTTCCAGATTAAAGGTAATGGCTAACCTGGATATTGCCGAGCGACGTTTGCCGCAAGACGGCCGCATTCAGGTCAACACGCAAGGCCGAGTGGTTGATTTACGCTTTAGCTCCCTGCCGGGTATTTTTGGCGAAAAAATCGTGCTGCGCGTTCTGGATAAGAACAAAAGTTTGCTGGACATTGATAAACTGGCCATGAGCCCGGAAAATCAGGCCACCTTTCTAAAGTTACTTAAACGCAGCCACGGTTTAATACTGGTGACTGGCCCAACCGGCAGCGGTAAAACCACCACGCTGTATGCCGCACTTAACTACTTAAATTCCATAGAAAAAAGCATCGTAACCATTGAAGATCCGGTGGAATATCAAATCGACATCGTCAATCAAAATCAGGTTAAGGAAATGATCGGCCTGACCTTTGCCAAAATTTTAAAACATGTACTCCGCCAAGATCCCGATATTGTCATGATTGGCGAGATCAGAGAAAAAGAAACCGCAGAAATTGCCGTGCAGGCTGCTTTAACCGGCCATTTAGTACTATCAACCTTACATACCAACGAAAGCACTGGCGCAATTGCCCGATTGATTGAAATGGGGATCGAGCCTTATTTGCTGTCATCGTCCTTAATCGGCGTAATCGCCCAACGCCTGGTGCGCACCATCTGTCAGGAATGCAAAACCAGCTATATTGCAGAACCCGATGAAGTTAGCCGATATGGCTGGCAAGATAAAGGTCAAGTGCGCTTGTTTAAAGGTCGCGGTTGTCCGGTTTGTTATGATTCCGGTTACAAAGGCCGCATAGCAACCCATGAAATTCTAAAAGCCACTTCTGGCCTACAAAAACTGATGGTGACAAGCCCATCTCAGGATGAACTGGCCGCCTATGTAAAGCAAGCGGGAATGAAAACATTGTTTGATGATGGTATGGAGCGGGTTTTGCAGGGGAGTACCACGATTGAGGAGATTGCCAGAGTGGTTTCGTACGAGTGATTGCTGTGGATTTTTAAGTTGCAAAACTTCACCTGAACGACAGTTGTTTTAACCTGGAACTTGAAGAAAAACGCTCATGCTCCAACTGAGCTCTGCACGAACGTTTTTCTTCAAGCTCAACTGATTTTTATAGGTTTAACCGTATCGAAGATATAAATACTATGGCACTGGAACTTCCCAACACCAAATCATCAGCAAACAAATCACTCAATCTTTCCTTTAACCTGGGATCGGCACACAAGAAAGTCACTAACAAAGACCGTATGTTCTTTATAGAACAACTGGCTATGATGCTGGAAACCGGCAGTGATTTACATACCAGTTTATCCGTATTGGCTAAGCAGACTGAACACCCCACCTTAAAAGCCACTATCATCGACTTAAGTGCCGCCGTTAGTGAAGGCAAAACCTTTGCGACGGCTTTAGCAGAGCATCCAGACGTATTTTCCAATACCTATATCAGCCTGATTGCTGCCAGCGAAAGTGGCGGTTATATCCGGCGCATTCTGGAACACTTGCTGCAAATGGAAAAACAGCGCGAAACCCTGACAAACACGCTTATTTCAGCCATCTCCTACCCTGCTTTTTTATTGGTGTTTTCGTTGGGCATGGTGGTGTTTATTCTGGCCGTGGTGTTTCCTAAGTTTGGGGATTTATTTACGTCCATTCAAGACCAACTGCCTGCAACCACTATTATGCTGATGGCAACCAGTCGATTAATTACCCAATATTGGTGGCTGATTTTACCTGGCTTCGTTTTGACAATCGCCTTACTAATTGGCTGGTTACAAACCGTTAAAGGCCAGACTTTTGCGGATCATGTCAAACTGCATGCACCCGTACTAAAGCAGTTATTTATCAAAATTTATTTGATTCAGACCATGCGTATTTTGTCATTGTCTTTAAAAAACGGCGTAAATTTGCTGGAAGCCTTACATTTGGCAAAAGATGTCGTTAAAAACCGTGGTTTTAACCATTTTATTGATGATTTATTGGCTAATGTTATGGAAGGGCGCACGCTGGCCCAAGGTTTTAGTAACGCCGCATTTATACCGCCAATGGTGCAACAAATGGTTAGCACTGGCGAAGCAACTGGCAACTTGGCGATGGTTACGGAGCGCATAGCCGATTATTTTCAGCAAGATTTACAGAAGCTGCTAAATTTAGTTACTAAAGCCATCGAGCCAATAATGTTATTGGTCATGGGGGTAGTGGTCGGCGTCTTAGTCAGCTCGCTGATTTTGCCTATATTTAAACTATCTCACGCCGTCCATTAACATAAAAGTTTTAACTCAGTAACAAACCCAGATAACTGAAAAAATTAATTAGGGGAAACCAATGCAACCCAGCACCAATTACACAAACAAATTCCAGCAAGGTTTCACCTTAGTTGAGCTATTAATTGTGGTCATAATTTTAGGAATTTTGGCAGCAATCGTAGTACCTCAATTTACCTCATCAACTGACGATGCAAAAATATCCGCCGCAGACAGCACCCTATCCAACTTACGGGGCGCAATTGATCTGTACTACCAGCAACACGGCAAATACCCGGGCGCGGTAACAGCAGTGCCATCAGCCGCTTGCTCAGGTACCGCCGGAGTGGGGACAGCGACAGCTGGCGCAGGTGCAACGGCGGCTACCGCTTTTCAAGAACAGCTTGGCTTATATACCGATGCAAATGGCGGTGCTTGCTCAATTAGCGACACAACAAATCACAAATTTGGTCCCTACATGAAAAAAGCCACCTTACCGGCTGATCCTATCTCTGGGGTAGCAACGTTAACGGTCGTGGCAGCAGGCAACTTAAACATGACCGCCGATGGCACCACTGGCGGCTGGAAGTATGATTCCAAAAGTGGCAAACTGATTATTAACCACACCACCTACCAAAACAAATAACCGGTAAGCCGGTTTGACCGAAACTTATCATGCGTCAAACCGGCTTTACCCTGCTTGAAATCTTACTGGTCACCCTGATTTTAAGCATGGCTGCCGCCGCCATGGTTAATGGCTTAAGTACTGATTACAGCAAATTAGACAACGCCGCCGAAGACTTTGCCACCGCCATTCGCTTTGCCAGGGCAGAAGCCATGCGCACAAACAGCAGTGTAGGTATTGAGGTTAATCCCACTAGCAATCAGTTGCGCGTTTATAATCTAGTTGGCACAACGCCTACTTATACCGTGTACCACCCAATCGACAAACAACTTTACACCATCCTGCTGGATGGCAATACCAATACCAAAGGCGTGGATTTAGTCAGCGCCCAATTTAACTTTACTGGTGGTTTTAGCAGTACCTCGTTGTTAGACTTTAATAGCAATGGCGCACCTAAAATCACCAACTCCGGCAAGGACGCCATGCTGACTAGCGCCAGCCTGATACTATCTTACAAAGGTCAACAACGTACCTTGTCCGTTGCGTCGATGACTGGCCGAGTCGCTATTCAATAACCACCATGCGGCTAAAAACATCTGCTCACGGTTTTTCTTATGTAGAAGTCCTGGTTGCTGCTTTTTTAATTGGCATGGCGCTGGTGCCTGCTATGGATGCCTTAAAAACCGGCATTAGCAGCAATACCATTGGTCAATCGTTAAGTGCGCAGCATTACCAGCGGTTAAGCAAAATGGAACAACTACAAACTGAAAAATTCATCAATTTATTGGCCGCTGCCAAAACTGCCGTTAATTCGACCACCGCCAGCTCATATTCCGATGCCGCCGGTACAGCCAACCGCCGCTTGGTTTATCTATCGCTGTACGATGCCGATGCCAACCCATTTACCATCACCGACCCAAACACAGACAACGACAACGACCCATACACCGGCACTACCGCCAACTTGCTTTGGTTAAAAGTACAAACCGAAGGCAGTAGCCAAGGGTTGGAAACCTTAATCAGTCGATGAACGCAAACAAAGGCTTTTCCTTAGTTGAGCTACTCGTTTCCATAGCGATTGCCGCAGTATTAATAGCAGCCATCAGTAACGTACTTAACACCGCCCTGACCACCCAAGTCACTGTAAAAAATCAACAAGATACCTTGCAACAAGCGCGTTTTGTCATGCAGCGGGTTAGCAATTCGGTACGCCAATCCAATCAATTACTCCTGCCTTTAACTGACAACCCCAACACCAATTATTCAGAATCTGTGCGCAACCTGCTTGCAGTCACCTTGGAACCAACATTAGACAACAACAAAGACGGCTGGGCCGATGCCAATAATGATAAGGACTTTTTGGATATAAACTACAACGGCAGCAAAGACAGCGGCGAGCCGGAGCTAATAGACGAAGACGTTGGTCAGGATAGCACTAATGATGGCGTTTCCGGTATTATTGGCATTGATGACGATAACGATGGCAACATTGATGAGGAAGTCATTAAAGACAATGATGAAGATCAGTTAAAAAACGAAGACGCCATAAATTCACAAGATGATGACGGTGATGGCAGCGTCGATGAAGACCCGGACGGCGATATGAATTCTGATGGCAAATCCGGCATTATCAATGTAGATGATGATCACAACGGCCAAGTTGACGAAGACCAAAACGATGACGATGATGAAGATGGCAGGACCAGCGAAGATTGGCTGGATGCACACGTATTTTATTTAAGTGGCAGCAACTTAATTGAGCGCATACCCAATCTATTGCCAACAACTGGCAAAGACTATACGGAGTATCCAATTGCAGACAATGTCAGCCAATTTCGCATAGAAAAAATTCAGGCTAACAATGTGGAATCTATCTTAGTTGACATCACCTTAACCATAACGCCCGGCAAAGGTGAACCAGTCACCTTAAAAACCCAGGTTGCGGTTGGGAGTGCGCTTTGAAATACACCATTGTTCCATTGCTGATTTTGTAGTGGACTCAAGTTAATTTACAATGCCTACATTGTAAACCTAATTTATCGTTCCCACGCTCCAGCGTGGGAATGCAGCCTCAGACGCTCTAGCGTCCTAATACTAATTATCATGGGTAAAAGCCGTTACCTTATCACCGAACCTAATAAGCCGCATTTTATGACTTGCACGGTTGTAGAGTGGCTGGCAGTTTTCACGCGGCCAGAAACTGTACAAATTATTCTGGATTGCTGGCAGTATCAGCGTGAGCAGGTTGGCTTGAAGTTGTACGGCTATGTGATATTGGAAAATCATTTGCATTTTATTGCTCAAGCGCCGGAGTTGGATCGCGCCGTGGCTAGTTTTAAATCGTTTACCGCTAGAAAGAATATTGATTACCTGCAAGAACAAAAAGCTGAGCGATTATTACAGCGTTTACGCTTTGCCAAGCTAGGCCATAAGCATGACCGCGAGTTTCAATTTTGGCAGGAAGGTGTTCATGCTGAGTTAGTGTTTAGCGAGCAAATAATGCGGCAAAAGCTAGAGTACATTCATGCTAATCCGGTTAAGCGTGGCTATGTGGCTTTGCCGGAGTACTGGCGGTATTCCAGTGCGGCTAATTATGCTGGGTTGGATGGACTGATTGAGATTGATCGTTGGTAAAGCGGGACGCTGGAGCGTCTGGGGCTGCATTCCTACGCGGAGCGTAGGAACGATAAAACCTGCAGCCTTCACCATAACGCCCGGCAAAGGTGAAGCAGTCACCTTAAAAACCCAGGTTGCGGTTGGCAGTGCGTTATAAAATCTGCATTTAATACGCAAGCGGCTTTTCTGGTATATCCTAGTTAATTTACAATGTCCGCATTGATGACATTCATAAACCCGACACTCTCCTTGCATGAATAAAGACCGCGTTTTTCAAAAAGATATTAGCAAGGCCAAAGATTTTAAATTTGGCCCTAAAGTTGCCAATGTATTTGATGACATGGTCAACCGCTCCGTGCCTTTCTACAGTGAAATGCAGCGCATGATGGCAGAACAGGCGGCTGATTATGCTAAATCCGGCACGGATGTTTATGATTTGGGCTGCGCAACCGGCACTACATTAATAGGCATGAATACCTGCATTGCCAATGATATTCGTTTTATCGGTATTGATGACTCACAAGCCATGCTGGAAAAATGTCAGGCCAAGTTAACTGCTGCCAATTTTACCCGCCCGCTTGAGCTGCGCGTTGCTGATCTAAACCAGCCAATGGAAATTAATAACGCCTCGGTGGTGGTCTTGTGCTTAACCTTGCAATTTGTAAGACCCATCCACCGCGAACGCTTATTAAAAAACATTTATGACGGCTTACTCCCTGGCGGAGCCATCATTTTAGTGGAAAAAATTCTGGCCGAAGACAGCAGTTTTAATCGGGATTTTATTAATTACTACCATAACTACAAACGCCGCAACCACTACAGCGACATGGAAATCTCGCAAAAACGCGAAGCTTTAGAGAATATACTAATCCCCTACAAACTCAGTGAAAACATAAGCTTACTGCGCAACACCGGTTTTGAATACTGCGAGGTTTTTTTTAAGTGGTATAACTTTGCTGGTTTGATTGCAAAAAAATAATTTTTAATTTAATCAGCAATTACAGCAACTCGGGCAAAACCTCCGCCCACTGTCCTAAAATTAGTGGTTTGGCCTTGATACAAACGGGCCACCAATAGTTGGATTTGCTGTTGATAAGCATAATGGCGTAGATCCCATTTAAATTCCTGCAACTGGCCTTGGTTATCCAATTGCCGCAATCCCGGCGGCGCATACTTTTGGGCAACATAGGTGCCTTGTAAAATTTCCGCAAATACCCGTTGTGTGAGTTTATCACCGCGATAGGCCGCTTTACTGCCAAACCCCTTGGCCGGTTTAAAAAATAAATGTTTGCGTCCCGCCCACAATGCGCCAGCATCCGATGCTTTCACGTGATAGGTGGTCGCAATCCCGTCCTTTAGAATGGCACAGCTTTTGTTATCAACGCCTAGCTCACTCAGGGCAAACTGGTCTGACAAAATCACTAAATTCCGCTTATCTGCATATAAAGCGTGTGCATAAGGGTGCGGTGTTACCACAACTGCGCCCGCCAAATAAGCACTGGCCAATGCTTGCAACGCTGGGGTTTCAAAACCAAAATCGGTATGTCTGTTATAAACCAGATCAATGCGTGTTTGTTCGTACCATAAAGCATTTTGCTTAAAAACCAATTGCGCAGGGTCGCAAATAATGGCTTGCAAACCCTGGCGTTTAAATAATTCCGCAAACAACATAAACTCCGGCAATAAATATTGCTGGGATGGATTTTCATCCACAATGGCTATGGTCTGTAAAGATTGCATGCCCCGTTCTGCTTGCCATTCTTGTTTAAACATATCAAAAATGACTTGCTCTAACGCTTTGCTGGGTAATATGTCAGTTTTTGTCGATGAGGTTTGTACCAATAAGGCGTTCAGTAATGCGCCACCGGCATTGGTGTTGATTTCAATCAACTTTGAGCCACTGCTACCCACATGAAAATCATATCCTAAAAATACGCCTTTCGCTTTGGGGCGGTATCGGGCAACTTCTGGCGCATAGGCTAATACTGCATTTTGGTATGACGGCAGCTCAATCACGTTATTGATTGTCTGGATAAGCGCGATTTGTTTGTCAATATCGGCTGCTGAAACAAACACGGTTGATCCTGAAAACAAATGCGGACATTGATCAACCAGCATTTGATAAATTGCCCCACTTCCCTGCTGCTCTAGTGTCGACTTTAGTTCGCTTTCAACCCAATCGTGGTTTTGATAATTTCTGTTTAATTGCTCAACAGTTGGTTTTTTTTGGTTTACGTCAGAATCATCTAGTATAAAAGTTGAGGTCATTATGATTTTATAATCTTTATCTGATCATGAGGTAAATGAGCGCCAGCGGTCTTAAAAAATGTGTGCTGCATCATAGTTTTGATAAGTTATTCATAGCCTGGCCAGATTTATGATAAAACTGTGCCTAAATGCTAGGGTTTATACCCGGTTTTTGGCGATCATAATCGCGATCACAAAGACTCGGGTACAGTTGTTGCAAATAACCCTAAGCTTAAGTGTCGTAGGTTGCCAAAGTGGGCTGACTTAAAACCAACAGTCTATCATCCCATTGATAATCTTGGAATATTGGTCTATCTGAAATTTAGATAGTCCAACAAGAACAGCGACAATTTGCCGTGCGGCAATCCGCCACATAGTCAAAGCAAATGGCAAAGACTAAACTATATCTCGACTCTTGTATGCATTCCCTTAATTGGAACCAGAGTTATATCCTTCCTTGACATGCGGTCATCTTGACCGCATTTTTTTACTGACTGGGAGACAGCATGAAACGGAACTATAAATTCGATATTACTAAAGCGCTTAACAACCAAGAAATAACCAAACAAATTGCATTTCATGAAGCTGGACATGCGGCTGCAATTTATCTTTGCAACAAAGAGAAGAAACTACCTCCGGTACATTTTCAGATTACCATCAATAATACTGACGATAATCAGTCCAATTTCTTTGAAACTCGAGAAATGTCCAATGATCACGCCGTTGCTGCAGTTGAAGGCGGGCGGTTAATCCATCAGTTGCCTATTACCTTGATTGAGAGCGCAAATTATTTTTCTACTGAGGAAGCAGATTCTTACCAAACCGCTTTTGAAGCCGATATGATCAATTTATTGGTCGGACCGCTTGCAGAAGCCAAATATGTTGCACTTCGGGATAATGAATCATTTGGCCCAAAACTGTTTACAACGGAATCCTTACATTTTTATGGTGGCACATCGGATTTAGCCAGGGTGCAGGATTATTTAGACAGCTATATTTCAACCAAAGACCGGCATGAAGAAAAAATCAATTATCTTTTAGCAAAAGCATTCGCATTCATAGATACCCCAAAGTATTGGCGTGCCATTGAGAGACTGGCCGTGTTTATTATGGACAGCAACAAATCGGTTATTAGCTGCGAAGAAGCCATTAACGCTTTGGAACAAAGCATAACCAAAATCCCAATAGTACGAGCAGTCAAAGCCGAACCTATTGAAACCTACGTGTTGCAGCTAATGCAGTAATATCCCACGCCCGGCTGATTAGTATTCAGCTTCATGTACAGCCCTGGATCAATCTCAGGGCTTTTTTGTTTGTACCCCAAGAAAAAAATACCCAAGACTGGTTTGAATAATATTGCCTGGATAAATAAATTGCTCATTAGGAAGGGTAAAAAGTGCGATAAGAATTAACTTATCGCATTGAGAGAGGAAGGATGGATAAGCCCAGAATGAAGGTAATCACATCCTGAGCCACAAGTAGTCTACCACCTTCATTTCTGTTGCAAATGTGACAGATTGCCGCGCGACAAACTGTCACAACACCATCAATGTTTTATGAAACAGCAGTGGCAGTGTAAAATGCTGTTTTTTTTCGAAATAAACTCAACATGGCCAAGCTGTTATTTTCATTAAGAGATGTACCGGAAGACGAAGCCGAAGAAGTGCGGGAGCTACTGGAAAGCCATCAGTTGGATTTTTACGAAACCTCCGCCGGGAATTGGGGGGTATCAATGCCTGCGCTTTGGTTGCATAACAATGATGACTATACCCAAGCCAGGCAGCTGTTAGATGATTACCAACAACAGCGCGCACTGAGCCAGCGCAGCAAATATCAGGCATTAAAACAGCAAGGTATGGAGCAGTCGTTTCGACAGCATGTTTTCGCAAACCCCATTCGATTTTTTGCTTACCTTGCGATTATCTGTTTAATTCTGTATGCCTCGGCTAAGATAGTTTTTGAATTTGGTCTGTAGCCTATCCACCATTTTTTCCTCGTCCAAAAATGTTCTTTAATTGACTGATAAACTTTTTCTTATCCAGTAGATAAAAAATCAACATTAAAGCCACTGGCCAAAATATAAAAGCCAATAGCTTGCTTAGCGTACCAACGTCCATTATCTCACCTTAGTTAGTTAACATAAGATGGCATTCTAGCAGCGAACGACCATCGACTACACCTAGTTACTCTGTTACTAAGATTAATACATCTGATGTCCTGTCACCAAAAATAAAATGGATTTTGTGCTAGTCTTCTAAAGACACATTTAAATATGACTGGATATGCCAATTAATCTCGAATGAGCCAATCTAAACAATCACTACCGCAAGTTCTTGTTATTGACGATGATGAGACCATTCATCTTTGGGCCAAGCGCCATTTAACAAAAGCTGGATTTTCATTAATTTCAGCCCTCAACGGCAAGGAAGGCCTGACCTTATTTGAAAAAAACGATCCTGAAATTGTTCTAGTGGATATTGATATGCCATTGCTAGATGGCTTTGGCACCTGCTCAGTTATCCGAGAGCTGCCGCAAGGTAAAAACACCCCATTGCTCATTATGACCGGTACTGAAGATGCAGAGCGAATAGCGAAATCTTATTCATCTGGCGCTACGGATTTTGTTGTCAAACCCATCAATTGGAAGGTACTTATCCATCGCTTGCAGTACATGGTAAAGGCCAGCCAGGTTTTAACCAAATTAACAAAAAGCGAAATGCGACTGTCGAAAGCCCAACAAATGGCCAAGCTGGGACATTGGGAATGGAACAGTTGTACCGGGCATTTGTTTTGGTCGAGTGAAATTTATGAAATTTTTGAAGTTAACCCAGAGCAATTTATTCCTGATCAGCAAGGCTTTCTGCGCATGGTTAATGTGGCAGACAAACCATTTATTGAAAGCAGCCTGAATCAGGCTTTAATCGACAAAGAACCAAAAATCATTGAATACCAAATCATCACCGGCAAAAACAGGCATCGCTTTTTAACCCAACAAATCGAGATCCTGGAAAATCAGCATAAGCAAACCATTGGTTTAGCTGGCACCATACAGGACATAACCGAAAGAAAGGTACAGGAAATACAAATCCGCCAACTGGCCTATTACGACGAGGTAACTGGCTTACCAAACCGAACGTATTTTCTGGAATTATTAGAAAAAACCATGGCGGCTTGCAAGGAAAATAACCAGGGATTTGTGTTAATGTTTATGGATCTTGATGGTTTTAAAGGTATTAATGACACTTATGGTCATCATACCGGTGATCAACTGTTAAAAATGGCCGCTGACCGTCTATCTTGTTTGCTACGCGATACCATCAGTCCAAACCAAACCCCGGAACATGCATTTCCGGCAGATATTGCCCGCTTAGGTGGTGATGAGTTTACTGTTATCTTGAATATCACTCAGCGTCAGGATGCCGTCAGAATAGCTGAGCAGTTAATAGCCGTCATGGCTAAACCGATTGTTATATCAAACCAAACGATTTTTGTTGCGGCCAGCATAGGTATCGCTTTTTACCCGGAAGACGGGGCGGACAGTGAAACCTTATTAAAAAATGCTGATATTGCCATGTATCACTCTAAAAAAGTCAATAAAGGCGGTTACCAGTTTTTTCATAGCTCGCTCAATGTTAAGGCTAAAAAACGTCAGGACATGGAAAGCCAGATGCACCAGGCCATCGCTAAAAATGAACTGCGCTTATATTATCAACCCATTATGGACGCAGAATCTGGCACCTTAATTGGTGCAGAAGCCTTGATGCGCTGGGATAGCAAACAATTGGGCTTTTTAATGCCCAATGACTTTATTCCTCTGGCTGAAGAAAACGGCCTGATTGTTAAACTGGGGGAATGGGCCATACGAGAGGTTTGTCACCAACATAAAGAATGGCAACAGCAGGATATGGGGCATTTAAGTATTGCGGTTAACCTTAGCAGCATTCAGTTCAGCCAAACCAATTTCATTCCCATGGTGAAGGCAATTTTGGCCGAATATCAAGTTAAGCCAGATTTTTTGGTGTTTGAACTCACTGAAAGCACCATTATGAAAGATACCGATAAAATGCTAACCATACTTTGGCAAATCAAAGAAATTGGCATCAAATTGTCTATCGACGATTTTGGCACCGGCTATTCCTCATTAAGTTATCTAAAAAACTTTCCCTTGGATTCACTTAAAATTGATCGCTCATTTGTAAAAGATTTACCAGAAAATGTTAATGACGGCGCAATTGTGCAAGCCATTCTTTCCTTAGCTAGTACCTTAAGCTTAAACACGATTGCTGAAGGTGTGGAAACCAGTCAGCAAAAGCAATTTTTTCAAGATTCATCTTGTAAGTCGATACAAGGTTTTTTATTTTCTGAACCCATGCCAGTTGCTGATTTTAAAAAGTATTGGCAGACAAAGCGAACTTGACTCGATCATGAAAAGCTCTTTCTATTTAGCGTTACTCATCCAGTTACTTTGTCAGAGTATTGCCAACACGTCGTATGCGGCAGAAAACAATACTGAAACACCGGATGTATTAGATCTGAATATTGAAGATCTTGTTAATGTAAAGGTCACCTCGGTATCCAAAAAAGCGCAAGCCTTATCGGATGCGCCAGCGGCAGTTTTTGTCATTAGCCACGACGACATCAAACGCTCAGGCGTAACCAGCGTTCCTGAGGCGTTAAGAATGGCACCCGGCATAGAAGTAGCCAGGATTAACGCCAACAAATGGGCGATCAGCGCCCGTGGCTTTAACGGCAGTATTGCTAATAAATTATTGGTGTTGATTGATGGCCGCAGTGTCTATACGCCCGCGTTTTCAGGTGTGTATTGGGATTCACAAGATATCATGCTGGAAGATGTGGAACGCATTGAGGTGATTAGAGGACCAGGCGCTACCCTTTGGGGAGCCAACGCCGTCAATGGTGTCATCAATATCATCAGCAAACGCAGTGAAGATACTCAAGGTGGTTTATTAAGTGCCGGTGGCGGCAGCAAAGAAACTGGCTTTGGCGCATTTCGGTATGGCACCAAATTAGGCAAAGACACAACCGCCAGAGCTTATGTAAAAGGCTTTCAACGCGATGAATTTAAAACCCCGCAAGGTTTAAATGCCGGCGATGACTGGAATAAGCAACAAGGCGGCTTTCGCATGGACTCGCAGTTATCCAGCAAAGATGATCTGACCATTCAAGGTGACATTTACCAGGGCAGCCAGCATCAATCAATCATTGTCCCTACAGTCGCAGCGCCGCACCACCAAGCTATTAACGATACTATTAATATATCCGGCGGCAATATAGTTTCCAGATTGCATCATAGCTTTTCAACTACCTCCGAATATTCACTGCAACTGTACTTTGACCATTACAATCGGCAAGAATTTATTGAGGCCGAACAACGCGACACCTTTGATTTAGACTTTCAGCATAATTTTGCTTGGGGCAACCGCCAGAATCTGATCTGGGGGCTTGATTATCGCATGACACATGACAATTTTCAGGATACTCAGATGACTAAATTATTGCCCAGCAGTCGTGGCACCCAACTTTTCAGTGGTTTTATACAAGATGAAATTATGCTGATTGAGGATAAACTCTGGTTTACCATAGGTTCAAAATTTGAACACAACGATTACACAGGCTTTGAAGGCCAGCCAACCGCCAGGATAATGTGGGCTCCAAAAGCTGGGCATCGCGTTTGGGGGGCGATTTCCCGATCTGTGCGAACACCAGCGCGAGCCGAGCATGATGTTAGTGTCTATCAGCGATCAGAGTTGGTTCATGATCCTAGAACGACTTTACCTATCAGCGTTAACGTGACAATGAATGGCAATAAACAATATGTTTCGGAAGAAGAGCTGGCTTTTGAATTAGGTTATCGGTTTACCCTGGCCAATAAAGCCTCTTTGGACTTGACTGCGTTTTATAATGACTATAACAATCTAAGTAGCGCGCAACGGGGTAATTCTACTTACTCGCTAGGATCGTCAGAGGTTAATGTCTTTCAAAACTTTAGCTTTGGCAACCAGGGAAAAGGCCATACCTACGGAATTGAAGCTGCTGGCGTTTGGCAGATGAATGACTGGTGGCGCTGGGATATTAACTACAGCTTTCTCCAAACCAAATTCGAGCCCCGTGCCGACAGCCAACATGCCATTAGCCCTACGCATAAAGCGTCAATTAGAGCTGGCATTAACCCGATCCAGAATGTCACCATGGATTTTTGGTTACGTTATACAGGCAGTGCCTTGGCAATCTCTCCCAGCAAACAAACGGAACAAAAAATTAATGGCTATACCACAATGGATGTGCGTTTTGGCTGGCAAGTTCATCCCGCCGTGGAATTATCCATAACCGGGCAGAATCTGCTAGACAACCAGCATACCGAATACCTTGAAGAAACCTTTGTTATCCCTACCAAAATTCCACGCGGGGTTTATGGGCAAGTAACCTGGCAATTCTAATGCTCACAACATCTGCGCATGCTTATTAGACAACCAAGCTACAGTCGTCCGTTATGGATGTTAATGGCTGGCTTCGCCTGCATCAGCCCAATCCATAGCTATGCCGATATTGCGCAAGAATATAACGTTAAAGCCGCCATTTCCTTAAACTTTGCCCGCTTTACCGAATGGCCGGAAGCCGCCTTAAAAAAAGACAGTCCATCAATCAATCTATGCGTTTTAGGTGATAACGTTGTAGAGCAGGCATTTACTGAGCTCAACAATAAACAGGTCGGAGGACGACTTTTAAACGTGAGCTATCTTACTCGTCTGCGCAGCCTGGAAAATTGTCAGGTTGTCTTTGTAAGTGGTTTGGACAAAAACAAAATTATTCAACTGCTTGCCGAAATTAATAAAAAACCCATCTTAAGTATCGGCGAACAGGATTACTTTATTGATTATGGAGGACTCGTTAATTTAGAAATGGCCGATGGAAAAATTAATATCCAAGTCAACGTTGATGCGGCCAAGCAAACGGGCCTGAATATCAGTTCCAGAGTTTTAAAACTTGCCAAAATCGTTAAGCCTAAATGATCACTAAGTACTCCAGCCTCACTAAAGCGTTCCGCGATGCCTCCATACGCATCAAGTTAACTTTAATTATTGGTATCGCCATTTTAGTTGCCTTAATGATGGTAACCATGGCCATTATTTCTTATGAATACATTGCCCGAAAGCATCAAACGGAACGTGATCTATCATCAATCGCAGACATCGTGTCATGGAACAGTTCAGCATCGCTAGCGTTTATGGATGTGAATACGGCCGCGCAAAACCTTAAAATTCTTAGTACCCAACCCAATATTGTGGCGGCATTTTTATACAGCCAAAATGGTGAAATTTTTGCCGAATATAAAACCAGTTACAAACCCAGCGCAGACCTGACTGGCCCTAGAGCGACTCAATTAATCAAAAATGATTCGCCACTGGCCCAGCAGAATTTATCGGATATTTCATTTTTTAAATGGTTATGGCAAAGCTTTAAACAACAACTTGGCTTTTCGTCTGTAAAACCCTTGCAACCCGGTTTTTCGCAATTGACGGTTTATGATCAACATAGCCAGTTGCATCTTATCCGGCCTATTTTTATTGATAACGAGCTAATTGGCACCCTGCATTTAGTTGACGACCAACGGGATCTGGACAACTTTTTCTCCAGCTTCTATCTAATTCTTAGCTTTATCGTGTTGGCTACCTTATTTGCCGGCCTGTTAATATCCACTCGGTTACAACGTATTTTTTCCTCGCCCTTATTGGCATTAATGACCGCAATGAAGGCCGTTGCCGTGGAAAAAAACTTTACCAGTTTAATGACCAAATCCAGTAATGACGAATTTGGTCAATTGGTGGATGTTTACAATGATATGCTGGCAGAAATACATCAACGCGATGGCCAGTTGGAAAAACATCGTGAAAGTCTGGAGTTATTGGTTGAGCAACGCACCCTGGAATTATCCGGCAAAAACATAGCTTTGGAAAAAGCCATCAAAGACGCCTTATTGGCCAAAGAAGAAGCAGAAGCTGCCAATCATGCCAAGTCGCAATTTCTGGCCAACATGAGTCATGAAATCCGCACGCCAATGAATGCAGTATTAGGGATGACGGAGTTTTTATACGAAAGTGAACTTAACGAGGATCAAAGGCATTCCATTGAAATAGTACAACAATCCTCGCGCTTATTACTGAGCATCATCAATGACATTTTAGATTTTTCCAAGATTGAATCCGGCAAATTGGAACTGGACATTCAGTGCTTTAACTGCCGTGAGTTGATTAACGACAGCTTTGGCTTATTGGAAACCCAGGCCAAAAGTAAAAATCTGGCTTATCAATTGAACGCGGATAGATTGCCGGACTTGCTGGAAGGCGATTCCATTCGAATGGGGCAGGTTTTAATGAACCTGCTTAGCAATGCTGTTAAATTTACCGCACAGGGTGAGGTAATCTTATCCGTCACCGCCTCCGAATTACCCGAAAACAAAGTCAGATTATTATTTGAAGTTAGTGACACGGGCATCGGTATTGATCAAGCCAAGCAAATGTTAATATTCGACGCTTTTTCACAAGCCGACAATTCCATGACCAGAGCCTATGGTGGAACTGGTTTGGGCTTAGCCATCGCCAAGCAACTAGTGCGTTTAATGGGCGGTGATATCGGCGTTACCAGCGCATTGGGCACAGGTTCAACATTTTGGTTTTGGGTGGAATTAAAAAAATCCAACCAACAACTGGCCAAAACCATTGTGCTGAATAATTGTCGTTTTAACGCCAACATCTTGGTCGCAGAAGACTTTCCTGCCAACCAAATCCTGGTACAACGCTTTTTAATCGGTTTTGGCTGCAAAGTAACCTTAGTCAATGATGGTGCGGAAGCTGTTAACGCATTTAAGCATCAGGCGTTTGATTTAATCTTTATGGATTGTCAAATGCCGGTACAGGATGGCTATCAGGCGGCTACCGAGATCAGACGATTAGAAACTATCGAAGGCAAACAACAACGCATACCCATTGTCGCTTTAACTGCCCATGCGTTAACTGGCGATAGGGCTAAGTGTCTGCAAGCTGGCATGGATGAATGGGTGACCAAGCCGTTTACCCGTCAGGACCTAAATGAAGCTCTACAAAAATGGCTGCCAAAAAAACTGGTCATTCCCGAGCAAGAACCCGAAATCGCAACAAGCTTAAGCACAGAAGTATCCATCGAGAATAAAGCCTCGGCCATAGATGTTGAGTTTTTACAGCAAAATTTTGATTTTAACAATGCCGATGATTTAGAGTTTATTGCCTCATTGCAACAAGCTTTTCAACAAAATGCCACGCAAACCTTACAATCTTTACAGCAAGCCATTACCGAACAGGACAGCGAACAAGTCCGTAAATTGGCTCATGGTTTTAAGTCAATTAGCGCGAATGTAGGTGGCATGCAGCTTTCTGGTTTATGTAAAACCATGGAACAATTTGCCCAAACAGCTCATTTGGAAGGCGCTTTGCTCTTGTTAAAAGCAATGGAATTTGAATATGCCAGAGTAGTTAATGGTTTGAGCGAGATTTGTGCAAAACGCTAACGCAAAGACTGCGGCTTATTAGTCAAGGATAGCTGCTGTACCCGGTTTATTCATGGCCCGTTTCATGTTTTACGCCAGATTATGCTAACTCATTTTCGTGCTGGCATTTTTCAATTGCTGAGTTAGAAAATGTTGTAGCCAACCACCTCATGTCCATTTGATATCATAAATGGGCATCAGGATCGGTCAGATATATTTGCTTATGTTCTGTTTTACCAAGCTGGACTTCAATGTTCTTAAACGCTTTCATCTGCTCATTTTTAGCAGTTGTTTTATCATGTGGCCGTTCCGATTTTGTTCTGGCAACAGTCGGTTCTTGTTGATCAAAAGTCACGCCGGTATCTACGTCAAACATTCCTATCCAACCATTCATTAACATATATTTAGCTTCGAAAAAATCTCAATACCTTGAGGGTTATAACAAATTTTTCTTAAAAGCCTTACGCTTCTTACTAGAATATATTGACATTTTATTCTACTATTATTTTGTCGGAAAAGTCTGACATCTGATCAAGACTCTGGCTGACAACCATGAGTTAATTGCTCTCAATGTCGATGATTCGACTTGTTAAAAATGAATACCATAAAACCGCATGACCAACCTTTAAAGCATTAAAGAAATGGCCGCAAGTTTGTTATAAGAAATACCTCAGTTAGTTATGCCTGGCGTATTCACGGCAATCCTTTTACTAGCTGAGCTAAAACAAATTTCCTTGCGTGCAACTCTTCTAGCTAGAAAACCAGGTTGGTAATTTTCAACAAATTCCATACCTACTTGATTTACTGGTAGAGAATGAACTAAAGAATAACCATGAAAAGAAAAGATATTATTCCTACAAACATGGAACGGGTTATGCGGGAAAATGATTTCATTGTTTCCAAGACTGATCTTAACGGACGGATTCTCTATGGAAACGAGATTTTTATTGAGTTTTCTGGATATAGCGAACTAGAGCTCCTGGGCAGCCAGCAAAACATCATCCGCCATCCTGATATGCCTAGGGCGGTGTTTAAATTATTGTGGGATCATCTGACGGCAAACAAGGAGATCTTTGCATTTGTTAAGAACATGTCAAAGGATGGCGGATTTTATTGGGTATTCGCTCAAATAAATACAATGCGAGGCACTGATGGCAAGAAGTGTGGTTACACTTCGGTGCGCCGCATGCCTAACCCCAAAGCTATTCCAATTATAACTGAACTGTATCGCATCATGTTAGACGCTGAAAAAAATGCGGGATCAAAAGATGCAATGGCCGTTTCAGAATTAATTTTAAATAATGCACTAAAAGACAAAAATGTCACTTATCAGGAGTATGTTTGTGGATTACAAGCACTTTAAGAATAATGAGTTTTTAGCATCAGTCTCGGTTATCTTTGCGTGGAGCGGCTCGTTAATATACAACTGGTTACTTACCTTTAGCGCTGTTGATCAGAGTGAGGCTGGCGGCAGGCTCACAATGCCCATAATATTGACGGCATTGACCATTTTATCGGTTGTATGGTGGCGGCAATCAAGAGTAGCTGACAAAAGGTTGTTGGCGCAGTTAGCTAATAAAAGTCATGAATGGCGACAGGGTGTTTTATCATCAAGAATCACTCAAATCGGCGGCAGAAAAAGCAAGCTTCAACAACTCGCCTGGGAATTAAACGACATTATGGATCAAGTGGAAATTGCCCAGGTCGATTTACGCGAATCCATGGGCACTATTACCGAGGGTATTTTTACCCGAAAGAGCTTTCCTCAAGGTGTACGCGGAGGATATCGGCGGGCTTTGATAGAAATCAATATCGTCACTGCCATGTTGTCCTCCATCACCACGGCAGTCTCTGATTTAATGCGCGCCATGGCGGAAGGCAACTTTAACAAACGCGTTGATAACCAATTTAAAGGCGAATACAAATTGAGTGTGGATAATGCCACGCAAGCCATGATGGCCATGCATTCCATGCTGGGGGATATAGGCATGGTTATGGGCTGTGTGGCCAAAGGCGACATCGGCCAACGTGTTCAGGCAGAAGGACTGGGTGAACTTAACCAATTAAAAAATGATGTTAATCATACGCTTGATGCATTAAACAGCCTCAATGACATCTCATTGATAGCCAGTGCCTTATCAGAAGGTGACCTGACCCAAACCATCAAAAAAGATTATCCGGGAACGTTTGGCATAGTGACTTCAAGCATGAATGCTACGGTGGGGAACCTCAGAAATTTAGTAGTCGAAATTAAGGATTCCACCCTTACCATCAATACGGCGGCCAAGGAAATTGCTGCTGGTAATAATGACCTGTCGCACAGAACCGAACAGCAGGCTGCCAGTTTGGAACAAACTGCCGCCAGTATGGAACAACTGACCTCAACGGTTCAGGCCAATAGTGAAAACGCCAAATATGCCAATCAATTGGCAATGGGGGCAACGGAGATTGCTGGTAAGGGCGTCGATGTGGTAAACAAGGTGGTGTTCACTATGGAAGGCATTAATGAATCCTCGCGTAAAGTTGTCGAGATTATTTCAGTGATTGATGGCATTGCTTTCCAAACCAATATACTGGCCTTAAATGCAGCAGTTGAGGCGGCTCGTGCCGGTGAACAAGGCCGCGGTTTTGCCGTAGTAGCCGGCGAGGTACGCAATCTCGCACAACGGGCAGCTACTGCCGCCGCAGAAATCAAAGGTTTAATTAGCGATTCTGTAGAAAAAGTTGAAGATGGCACCAAGCTGGTTGTCACTGCAGGTAAAACCATGGAAGAAATCGTGAATGCCATCCGGGGCGTAACTGACGTTATGTCCGATATCAGCTCAGCCTCAATTGAACAAACATCCGGCATTGAACAAATCAATCAAGCCATTGGCCAAATGGACGATGTAACTCAGCAAAATGCGGCTCTGGTTGAGCAAGCAGCTGCAGCTGCGGAATCACTGGAAGGCCAGGCACAAAATCTGGCCATCACCGTGGGTGGTTTTAAGCTGGATAACAACCCTGACTTTTTCTCAGAAAAATCGGTTGATGTTAATCACTCTGCAAACCCGCATTACAATCAAGAACAGCTGTGGATATAAGCACTATGCTAACTAGACCAATAACCAGAGTATGGACAAGTGAGAAGACTTATTTGGGTACTGCTGTTGGGTTGAATGATAATTATTGTTTAGTCTCGGTAGATCTATGTTCATTTAACTCCTGCAGCTTTCATGCTTGAAATGTCAATTCACGTTAGCTGCATGGTTTGTATACTGGCGCTGAAGCATTAACAATCGTTCCGAGTAGACTTGTGACTGAGCCTTAATGGCTGTCAGGAGTCCTATGCTTATTAAAATTAATGCTGGGCTGCAAACAGCTGATAACCCAACCTCTCAGTAATTTAAATAAAGGTTTAAATACAGCCTTTAATTATCTGTAAGCTAAGCTATATTTGTTAGAAACCCATTTGGATTACTAATAGTGAAGCTGCTGCAAAAATTAGTTGGAAAAAAATCAGTTTGCCAAGGCATAGTCGGCATCAGCTTTTTAGAGCACGGGATGGCTATAGCTATTTCTTCGTATCAACTGGGTAATACCTTACGTCTGGACTATTGTGCATTTCTAAATGACACCGCCAAGCAGCAGAACGAGCTCAACGAAATTTCAGCTAAATATCATCTAACTGACTATGACTGTCACTTGGTATTAACGGCCAATGACTATCGACGCATTAATATAGAAGCGCCCGCTGTTGCCGAAAGTGAAATAAAGGAAGCTGTGCGCTGGAAGATTGCTGACTTAATTGAATTTCCTGCGGCTAAAGCAGTCATTGATTATTATCCGGTGCCACCTTCCAAACGAGCCAACAGCAGTCAAATGTTGGAAGTGATTGCCAGCCCTACCGATTTGGTAAAAAATCGTATTGCCATCTGCCTGCAAGCACAGCTGCAGTTGAAGGTAATTGACATTCAGGAAACCACGTTACGAAATCTGGCTATTTTATTACCTGAAAACGAGCGTGGCGTTGCCGTCTTATATCTACAAGAGAACTTTGGCGCGATTTTAATTCAGAAAGACGCGACCATTTATTTATATCGCAAGTTTGACATTGGTTATAAAAACCTAAACTTAAGCCCGCTGTCTGCAAGCACTGACATGGCTCAGCAGGAACAAAACAACTTGGCTCTGGAAATTCAACGTTCCATGGATTATGTGGAAAGCTATTACGGCATTCCGCCCATATCAACGTTAGTTGTTATCCCGTTAATTGAACATACCGAACAATTAATGACCATTTTAAGAGACGATCATGGCATCACTGCACGAATTATGGATCTTTCCGCAATTGTAGATTCCAACATTTTATTAAATGACCAAACGCAATCCTATTGCAGTCCGGTCATCGGTGCCACTTTGCGCCATGCAGCAGCAAGCACATGATTCAGCAAATCAATTTATACCAGGATTGCGTTAAACCTGGAAAAAACACCCCGGAATTAAACCTCTACACTGGTAGCGCGCTTGCATTTGTCTTATTAGCTGCCATTTATAGCGCTTATCTGTCTTGGGATTTATATAGCAGCAAACATCATCTTGCTGACTTAAAACAGGCACTGGCAAAAGAACAGGCCGTGGTTAGTGATTTGATTGTCAGGCTGCCTAAAAATGAATTAGATCCGCTGCTTGCCAGCCAAATCAAAGAATTTCAAACGTCTACTGCGCAACTGCGTCAAACCTTGCAATTGTTAAATGACAAAGATCCCAACATACCTGACGGCTTTTCTAAATATTTTCAGGCACTCAGTCAACAAGCTATTCCCGAAGTTTGGTTGACCAGCATTTATATTAACGAACAAAAGCATATTTTTTACTTACAAGGCAGCACTAATAAGGCAAATAAAGTCGCTTATTTTCTGCAACAATTACAAAAAGAATCTATATTCGAAGGACAGGCTTTTGCAAAATTAACCCTATTGAAATCAGTAAAAAATCCTGACCAGTTTGATTTTACTGTCAGCACTAGCATTGAACCTTTGCCAGAGAAAGATCATGCTGAATAACATCCGGGAACGCCTTCAAGAACTAACTCAACGCGAAAAAGCCATCATATTGGCTGCTGGAATCGTGTTGCTTTGGGCGCTTTGGAATCAGTTATTCTATGCCCCAACTCAGCAAAAACTATCTTCGTTAAAGCAGGAACTAACAGCTACAGCAGCCGAGTTAAAATCTCAACAGTTATTGGCAACCAAGTTGAAAACCACCAAACCGCAAGATCCCAACATGGATAACCGGAACAGGTTTTCTCAGCTACAAGCCGAGTATACAGAATTGCAGGAACAACTTAATTTGGGTGGCAAGAAATTTGTTTCCCCAGAATCCATGGCGTCAGCCTTGCAAGATATGTTGAGCCAAAACAGCCAGCTAACTTTAATCAAACTGGACACCTTGCCTGCCAAAACCCTGTTATCAACCCAAGAGCAGGAACATCCAATCTACGTGCATGGCTTATCGATTACTTTTAGAGGTAATTATTTAAGCACAATGAATTATTTAAATTCACTGGAACAACTGCCGTGGCAGTTTAAATGGGAAAGCATTGACTTTAAGGTTAAAGAATTTCCGGTCGCCGAAATCACACTCCGCGCTTATACCCTGAGTTTTGAGGAGAACTGGCTTGGTATCTAATCGTATTCTAATTGCGTTATTGCTTGCAGTGCCGCCATTATCCGGTTTAGCAGAATTTAGGGATCCGACTACACCGATTGTGCCATTAAGCCCTAAAACAGAATCAACTGCAGAAGTTAAGACAGCAACACCAGAAACGCCGTTAGTTTTATCCGCCATTTGGATCTCACCAAAATCCAGAAGAGCAATGATTAACGGTGTCACTGCCAAATCAGGGCAGACAATATTAGGCGATATTAAGGTGGTAAGAATTGCCAGAAATACCGTGACCGTCCAACAAAATGGCGAAACCAAGACCTTGCAATTATTGCATCGTCCATACAGTACACGCTAAAGCCAAAGGGCATGGAGACAATGAAAATCAATCCGTTTATCAAGTTATCAATAGTCGCGTTACTGACGTCCTGCACAGTTATCGATCCACCAAAATCGGATGTGGTTGCCAAAGTCTTTAATGAGCCAGTAAAAAAACCTAAAGCTACCGATACAACCATGCCGGATGCGGTAACTCAAGCCCTGGTTCCTGACTTTGACCAGTCTTTGATTGGCACAACATCGCAGGGCGCTCATACCGGATCTCTTAACATTTCGGTTCAAGATGTCCCTGCCCGTGATTTTTTTATGGGTTTAGTCGTTGATTCCAATGAAAACATGATGGTGCATCCAGAAGTCACAGGCACTATATCGTTAGAATTAAAAAACGTTAGCATTCCGCAAGTCATGGATGCTGTACAAAAAATCTATGGTTATGATTATAAAAAATCGGAGATGGGCTATATCGTTTACCCGGCCACTCTACAAACCAAAACATTCAAAATTAACCGTCTGGATTTGCTGCGCGAAGGCAAATCCAACACGCAAGTTACTTCGGGCCAAATTGGCAATGGTAACCAAAACAACCAAGGCATCAATAGCAATTCCAACTATGGCAACCAGCAGCAATCCGGCAACAACCCGCAACAATTCGGCGGACAGTCTGGCTCTCGCTCGTCCGGTAGTTTGTTAACCACCATTACCGACACCGACTTTTGGAAGGAACTGGATACTGCGTTACATTCAATCATTTCCGTCGACAAGGATGCTACTCTGGTAGTCAATAAGCAATCCGGCGTCATAGTGGCCCGGGCTAAGCCCATGCAATTACGGGAAATAGAAAGCTTTCTTAGCACCACCCAAAACCAAATTGGTCGGCAAGTAACTCTGGAAGCCAAAATATTGGAAGTTATTCTGGATGACTCCCATCAAGCGGGTGTCAATTGGGAAAATGTTATTAGAGAAGGCATCAAAAAAGCGCCCTATTTGACTGGCGTTGGCGCACTGGCCGCGATGTCATCGCAAGTTTTTACCATTGGCGGTAGCGCGGGCGATTTTCGTGCTTTTGTAGAAATGCTGGAAACGCAAGGTAAGACCAATATTTTATCCAGCCCCAAAATATCCACATTAAATAACCAGAAAGCCATTATTAAGGTGGGTAAGGATCAGTATTTTATTACCCAGGTTTCTTCAAACGTTATCGCTTCCGCATCCACTACAACGGTTAGTCCAAACATCACCTTTACGCCATTCTTTTCCGGGATTGCTTTAGATGTTACCCCGCAAATTGATGATGATCAAAACATTACGCTGCACATTCACCCCTCAATCACGCGGGTGGAAAGTCAGGATATAAAATATACCATTAACAAAGAAGACAACTCGGTCCCCATGGCGTTAAGCACGGTTAGAGAATCGGACAGCGTGGTTAAAGCAGAGAATGGCCAAATTATTGTGTTGGGCGGTTTAATGCAAGAATCGGTTGTCGATGTAAAAGAAGGTGTGGCGGGATTTACCGAAATTCCATTCATAGGCAACTTGTTCAGGGTTAACAAAAGCACGCGCCAAAAGTCTGAATTAATTATCCTGCTAAAACCCACGATTATTAATACTCAGTCAGATTGGCAAAACATTATCCAGCCCAGCAAACAAAATTTTGAGCACTTGGATGCCTTGCCACGGTGGAAATAATTAACAACTCAAAAGTTTATGTATCAGCAACATTTTAAACTTAGCAGCTACCCTTTCGGACTAACCCCCGATACGCAGTTTTTTTATGAGCTGCCCACGCACACCGAAGCACTGAATGTGTTGTTGATTGCACTGACAAACAACGAATGCTTTATCAAAATTACCGGCGATGTCGGCACGGGCAAAACCATGTTGTGCCGCAAGTTGTTAAATGAATTACCCGAACCTTTTTTAACCGCCTATATACCCAACCCGCACTTAACGCCAGCGGGTTTACGCATGGCAATTGCCGATGAACTGGGTGTTAAATGCGCTCGCAATGTCGGTCAAAGTCGCTTACTTAATTCAATTAATGAATATTTGATTGAAGCGGCACTCGCCGGAAAAAAGCCGGTATTAATTATTGACGAAGCACAAGCGATGTCTATCGAAACGTTAGAAGCCTTACGGCTATTGACCAACCTGGAAACAGAACGCCAAAAACTGTTGCAAATCGTGTTATTTGGGCAACCGGAATTAGACGAGCATCTGCAAAAAAAAAGCATTCGGCAATTGCGCCAGCGCATTACGTTTAGTTATCAATTAAAACCGCTGACTTACCCGCATGTTGCAGACTATATCAAGCATCGGCTACGGATAGCGGGCATCAGTAATCCAGCGATTTTTTCTTGGCTGGCTAACCGGGCGATTCATTATTACAGCCGAGGCATTCCCAGATTAATCAATATTTTAGCGCACAAAGCCATGTTATCTGCTTATGGAAAAGGCCGGCATAACATCGGCGTAATGCAAGTCCATTTGGCCGCGATGGATACGGAAGACACTAAAACTCGCTGGCATTTACTGGGCTGCCATAAAAGCTATATCGTCTGGTTGCTGGTGTCTATCGCTGGCTATTTATGGCCTACTATGGTGTCAACCTTATGAGTTTAATCAACCAAATGTTGCGAGATTTGGAAAAACGCAACGACGAAACCGGACAAGTCCACCAATTAGCGGAACAAGTGCATGCCACTGCGCCGCCAACGGCCTCAAAGCTACCCGCATTGGGTTGGAACTTATTAGCGGCAGCTGTTATTTTTTCTGCTTACTATGGCTATCAACACTTTAGCGCCAGCCCTGCAAAACCAGCAGCAACAGCAATGCAAGCGGTTGCCGGTAGCAATATGGCCGTCCAGCAACCGATTGCAAACGTGGCAACAGCGCCAATAACCAGCCCAACACCGCCAGTGGCCATTGCTGTGGCTCAAGTTAACCCAACTACAGCCCCAGCGCCCATAATAGACGCAGCAGCACCCCAACCTGCCTTAAATCAATTACAAGCCAAGCCAGTTGAACCAGAAAAGTTAACTCAACCACCTGAAGCCATGCAAGGCGCTGCTCAAGTTACGCCAGTTCCTGCCTATAAGCCACGCACGAAGCCAAAACCAGCGCAGGTTAAATCTTATCTACAAATTGATTCGGTAGGTGATGAGCAAGAAATTGCCCAAAACTATAGCAACCCCAAACCCATCAGAGCCGGTAAGGCCAACCCAAAGCAACATGCTGAATTGTTGTACAGAGAAGCCCTGAACAGCGGGCAGGATTATTTGGCCATTCTTGCATTGGAACGGGCGCTGGAATTTTATCCGCAACACTTGAATGCCAGATTATTACTGGCCAGAACCTTGCACCGGTCTGGACAAATCAATAAAACGGCCAATTTTCTGGATGAAAGCCTGATGCTGTTTCCAGGCAATATGCAGTTTATTAATACCCGTGCCCAACTGTATTTACAACAAAAAAACCCTAGCGCGGCGTTAAACATCTTACAACGCGTCAACTCAGATGGCCGCAGTGAAGAAAGCTATTTATCGTTATTGGCCGCCACCTACCAACAATTAAATTCTTACAGCAATGCCGGAAAAGTTTACCAGCGCCTGGTGGTCATCAACCCTGAAAAAGCTGAAAACTGGCTAGGTTTGGCCATATCAGCAGAAAAATCAGCTGATAAAACGATGGCTATTGAAGCTTATCAACAAGCGCTGAGCAGAAATTCTTTAAAACCTTCCGTAGTGAACTATATTAAACAAAGGCTAAACGACATTAGATAATACGACTAACGCCAATATTATGGATACAAGCAAGAAAATCCGCATCGGCGACCTGCTGGTACAAAACCAGGTCATCAGCCACGAGCAATTAATGGCCGCCTTGGCAGAGCAAAAGAAAACTGGCCGTAAACTGGGTAGAACGTTAATTGATTTAAAATTTATCAGTGAAACCGAACTGCTAAACTTTTTATCCAGGCAATTACAAATTCCGTTTTTAAACATCATCCAATATCCCAGAAAACCCGATGTGGTCAGGGTAATTCCTGAAAGCATCGCCAGACGATTTCGAGTGTTACTTTTAGAAAACAACGCCAATGATGTGTTATTGGCAATGGCCGATCCAACCGATTTACTTGGGCTGGATGAGCTAACTCGCATTGTTAAAAAAACCATACGTCCCGCCGTGGTCAGAGAATCCGACTTGCTGACGGTTATCGACCAAAGTTATCGCCGTACCGATGAAATCAATACCCTGGCTGAGCAGCTGCATGTTGAGCTATCTGAAAACGACGTTGATCTGAATACCTTGCTGGCATCCGATTCTGTTGCTGATGCGCCAGTGGTAAAGCTATTGCAATCCATATTTGATGATGCCGTGCAAGCCAAAGCTTCTGACATTCATATTGAGCCGGATGCCTCCGTATTGCGTATCAGGCAGCGGGTGGACGGCGTATTAACTGAACATGTTTTAGATGAAGTAAGCATTGCTTCTGCCCTGCTAATCAGATTAAAACTGATGTCGGGCTTAAACATTTCAGAGAAACGTTTGCCTCAAGATGGCCGGTTTAACATTCGGGTAAAAAACAAATCGCTGGACGTCCGGCTGTCCACCTTGCCGGTGCAGTACGGCGAATCTGTGGTGATGCGTTTGCTCGATCATTCCCAGGAATTGCTTAACCTGGATCATTTAGGTTTGCCTGCGCCACTGTTAAAAACTTTCCGTAAACATATCAAAAGTCCGCATGGCTTAATTTTAGTGACAGGGCCAACCGGTAGCGGCAAAACCACAACGTTATATGCCGCGTTGTCTGAAATGAATTTTCCGGAAACCAAGATCATCACGGCCGAAGACCCCATAGAATATAGCTTGCCGCGTATTAACCAATCTCAGGTTAATGAAAAGGTTGGCTTAACCTTTGCCGGCATTTTACGCTCGGCTCTGCGCCAAGATCCCGATATTATCCTGGTTGGGGAAATGCGTGATAATGAAACCGCCGACATCGCCATTCGCGCATCGATCACAGGGCATTTGGTGTTATCTACGTTACATACCAACGGAGCTATTGAAACCGCCACGCGCTTAATGGATATGGGCGTGGAAGGCTTTGTGTTGGCGAGTGCGCTTAAAGCCATTATTGCGCAGCGATTAGTCCGAAAGATTTGTGAAAGCTGCTCGGAGCCCGCAGAAATTGAACTTGGTAAACTGGCCTGGATAGAGCAAGTCACCAAAAAGGATTACAGCAACACGATCTTTAAAAAAGGTCGAGGTTGTCACCATTGTAACCACACGGGTTATAAAGGCCGGATTGGGGTATATGAATTGCTGGAATTGCGTCCGGTAACTCTGGATGCCCTGCGCCGCAATGACGCAGCCGCATTTGCCGCAGCCGCCATACAAACCCCCGGTTTTGTCCCTTACGCCTGTTGTGCCGCCGATTATGCCCAGCAAGGCATTACAACGGTCCATGAGGTTCTTAGATTACTTAGCTCGAGCGATTAATTGTGCCGCATTATTTATACAAAGCTCGAAATACGGAAGGCAAATTAATCGAAAGCATTCTCGAAGCGGAAGATCAGTCCACTGCAGCTCAAATTATCAGCAGTCGCGGCATGGTGCCTGTATCCATAACTGAAACCAAACACAGCAAAACCATTCAAGAACAATGGACTTATTGGCAGGCGCTTAACAGCTTTAATATTACCGATCTGATTTTATTCAGCAGGCAAATGTACAGCCTGACCAAAGCCGGTGTACCCATAACTCGGGCACTGCGCAGCTTAAGCGATTCCACCCGAAACCTGGCTTTATCCATGGCCCTGCGCGATATTACCAAGCGCTTGGAATCTGGTTCCACATTAAGCCAAGCCATCAGCCAACATAAAAAACTATTTACGCCTTTATTTATCAACATCATCAATGTGGGCGAAACCACTGGTGGACTGGACAAAGCCTTTCAACAAATCGCTCATTATCTGGAACGCGAAAAAGAAACCCAAGCCAGAATTAAAACTGCGTTTCGCTATCCCAGTATGGTTATCGTGGCCATCAGCGTGGCAATGGTCATCGTCAATATGTATGTTATACCTTCATTTAAAGGCATTTTTGACAAAATGCACGCGGAATTACCGTGGCAAACCCAGTTGCTCATGTCAATCTCCAGCTTCATGGTCAACTATTGGCCTTATTTACTGGTGGGATTAGTTGGGCTTTTTTATGGCGTAGTAAAATACATCAATACCAGTTCTGGTCGATTTAAATGGGATAAATTGCTGTTACAAATTCCAACCATCGGTAGCATAGTTGAAAGGGCAACTATGGAACGGTTTTCTCGATCATTTGCGATGATTTTTAGTGCGGGCATTCCGCTCATACAAGGCATCAGCATTGTATCCGATGCCATCGGCAACACCTATATTGCCTCTAAACTGGAGCAAATGCGCATAGGTATTGAGAAAGGCGATACGATCAGCCGTATGGCAAAAAGCATACAGTTATTTCCGCCCCTGGTTATACAAATGATTCAAGTGGGCGAAGAAACCGGTAACATCGGCGACATGCTGCTGGAAGTTGCCGATTTTTATGAAGCCGAAATAGATGCCGAATTAAAAAATCTATCCAGTGTGATTGAACCGGTGTTAATCGTCATCATTGGCATCATGGTCTTAATCCTGGCATTAGGTATTTTCCTGCCCATGTGGAATTTATCCAGTGCCATACACTGATTTTGATAGCCAGCATCCGTAAGCAAGCCAAGTCCAACTTAGCCGTTTCGTAATCAGCCACTCTTGGCTTGTCAGGAAAACTCTTCGCCTAACCAGTATTGAGTTGAATACCCAAGGTATTCAACTCATCCACAACGATTGCCTGCTGCCCCGCTCCAGATATCTTAAGGATTTGGACAATCCCCCTGGCACTTCTTTTGTTCTACCGGAGCTGGCTCTGGCGCTGGTGGAGGAGGCGGCGGAGGTTCTGGCGCGGCAACAGGCGCTGGTGGCGGCTCTGGAGCGGGCGGAGGGGGCGGTTCAGGTGCTGCGACAGGCATTGGCGCAGGTTCCGGCTGGCTTTGCTGCATTGGCTGAGATACCGGCTCTGGTGGCGCTTGGAAAGCAGGCTCCGGTGCTGATTGCATTGGCTCAAGTTGCGGTGGCGCTTGATAGACTGGCTCTTGAACCGGCGGGGAGCTCATCGGTTCCGGTTGCGATTGCATGGTTACTTCCGGCGCTGACTGCATAGCAGGTGCTTGCTGAATTTGCTCTACCGGTGCCTGTGCAGGCTGCATAGTAGGCTCCGGCGCTTGATACACTGGCTCTTGAATCGGCGGTGAACTTATCTGCTCCGGTTGGGGCTGGATGGTTACTTCTGGGGCTGACTGCATAGCTGGCGCTTGTTGAATTTGATCAACAGGTGCCTGAGCAGGTTGCAGCTGATAATTCTGAGCAGCTTCTGGAATTACCTGTTGCTGTGGCGCTGGTGCAATATCAGTTGCAGGCACTTGTCCGGAAGGTTGATTGTCAAAACGTCCAGCAGTTTCACCTGGTTGTGGCATACCCATTGTTGATGCGGGCGCATCGGGAGGCAAGCTATTACCGGGCTCAACTGGACTGTTGTTGGTAGCCGGTTGCTGAATATTTTGAACCGGATTGATGTCAGTCTGCCCTACTGTCCGAGTATCCATTGGCTGCGCCGATTGAGTTGGCTGAATTGTCGTTATCGGTGCCGACTCATTTAGATTTGATGACGGCAAACCAGAAGCATGCGCGGCTATATTGGAATCAACAGCCATTGGGCTAGTTGCAGGCTGTGGTTCAGAATGCACTGAATTTGGCGGCGGTACAACCGGCAGTGTTGGCTGCAAATTGTCTACAGGTACAGGCGTATTTATGTTTGGCGGTAACGGATCGGTAACCGGTGACACCCTATTTGGCTCTGTCGCTGGCGATTGAATCACGGCCGGGTTGGCAGGTGATGTCGGATCAGAAACAGTCGGCACTACTGTATTTGGCTCTATCACTGGCGGTTGAACCACGGCTGAGTTTGCTGTGGCAGGCCCAGAGCTTGGCATATTTGACGAGTGTTCTATTGGAGCATGTGGATTACCTGCACCAGGATATGTGCTAATAGGCATTGGCAACGGCACCAGCGAATTTGCAGCTCCGTCAGTTGTTTGATGCGTAGAACTTGGCACTGGCAAAGGCTCAGGCTCACCATTTAATCGACCGGCAACTTTAGGCTCCGTCCTGGCTAACGTTGGCCCGACAGGTGGTGGCTCGGTGTTTAATTTTTTTGCCAGTTCCAGCTCTTGTTCAACGTCCTTTTGTGTTGGCTGCTCAATCGGTTTCGGGCGCACAACGGTTGGCACCGGCTCATGATGCCCATGATGGCTTCTGGGCGGATCGACATCGTAGGAAACATTTGGCTTAACCGGTGGAAGTTTATGACCAGTAACATGCTCAATACGTCTAACCGGTACACCATGATTAACAATGTTATGATTAACTACAGTAAAGCTGTTAAATATAAAAACCGTGTTATAAAAAATATTAACGGACTGTTGCGGCGCAAGTATATAGCTGCTTAGGTATCTGGCGGGTAAATCAGATTCGCGCACGGTTACCCAGGCGCCATAAAATATATCCCGATCGTAATTAACATAACGTGTATTTAAACCAACATTCGGCTGCCATACCGCATTTGGCGGCATGGGCGCCCAAGCGGCGTAACCGTCACCAGACCGCCAAACCACCCATGCTGGCGCCCAAGTTCGCCCGGGTATCCATATCCAACCGTACCACTTATCCCATGCCCAACGCCCATAATGATAAGGCGCCCAACCCCAAACTTCATTGGCCACCCATAACCAGCCGTATTCCTCCGTATTAGCCCAATAACCATCCGTATAAGGCCGCCAGTGTTTATCAATGCCATTGGGAAACCAGACTTTTCCGTAAGTACGATGGTTAATCCACTGGCCATAAGGCGCCAAAGCATTATAAAAAACCCCAATATCCACATCCCGCTGAGGTCGGGCTTGCACTGACCGAAATCCTGTCAAACTAAAACATAAAAACACGCCTAAAAACAGCAAAGGCAACATCTTGGATTTAAATGGTTTCATGTTTTCCATCTCGGTAAAGGGGGTGGGGGTGCTTAAGAAATAAAGCAAGTATAGATGCTAAATAGGACGAGCTTAATAGCGACTTAACACTGCTGCTATTGGAGGTATGAAGGAGATTTATTTTACATTGCGCCAAAATGAAAGGCATTCCCACAAAACAACCCATCCACACCAAAAATCTATGAAAAATTTCACAAGCAAGCTTCGTACTAATACTCTTATTTAAATCACTTTTTTCGGTAAACTACAAACCACTGGACACATTAGCCTTTATGAGAGTAGCCTAACTATCGCCGCGGAACCCGGACGTTTCTTGGCGACAAGCAAGTAACCCTCATCACATTCACTATCCTACTGGCTACTTGCTGTTACAGCCGTTCTGCTATGCGCTGTAACCCAGTTACATACACGATTTAATCTTAAAGCATCACAAAATAGGGAGTTGTATATGTCAATTTCTTGCCAGTTTATATCCAAGATTTTCATCTCCACATCCATGATTTTGCTCGTCGGCTGTTCAACTGCCCCGCAATTTGGTCGTTTACCTTTGCTGGACAAGATAAAAGACAGAATAGACCGTATTTCTTTACCTATTCACCTGCCCGCCACAGCTGCCATAAAAGATATGGATCCGGTCCGCTTTAATATCTGTATGGCACCGCTATCTGCAAAGTTAAGGCCTGGTTTTATTCAATTGCTGCGTTCCATTAAGGCCGATGCCAGTGGTGCGAACGCGCATTTGTTTAACCGGATTAACGAGATTGGTGATGAGGATATTTTGGATGACCAGCACGGTTTGCATCCTGTTCTTAACCATTTGTTTGATCGCTTACTAAACGAAGTCACGCTTAGCCAAACTGCGGCAGATGGCAAACTGGCGGAGATTAATAATCAGTTTATGGAAAAATTTAAGGCTGATCAGGATATCTTAAAAGTAGATACACAGGAAGTTACGCTGCGAGCTAAAGATTATTTATTGGCTTACTTTACCAAAGGCGCGTTGCAAACTGTTACGCAATCCTTGCAAGATAAAGACTTAAAAGTCCAGCTGGCGGCCGTATTAAAACGTAAGACTGAGGATCCGGCCGTCGATAAAGCCTTGCAGTTGATCGACAAGCAACTGGTAAAGGCTTCCGCAAAAATACCCAGTCCTAGCGGCTTTATTGCCCGCGATGGCACGCAATACAGTTTTCCTGGCATTCAGTTTGAAGACCAGCATGTTGATATTGATCATAGCCAAATTGGTGCTGACGTTATCCGCATTTTGCTGGAAGCCTTGCGCGATACCTACGCACCGTTACCTTCGCTAACTACAGCAACCGCTATTAACAGTAAAACCGCCAAGCAATTGCTGGCTTACAAGCTGGAGTTTGACAAAAACAACACCGCCCAATTGGCTTGGCAACTAGATCCACATAATCAGCAATTAGTTGAACACATCACCATTAGTAATCAGGATTTTCAAAAAATTGAAGCCCATGCCAGACAAGCAGAAGCCTTTGTTGCCAGCAATATCGGCAAAGTAATCCGCGGTGGTTCTTGGGGCGCTTTAAATAATGAGGCGGTTGCTAAATTGGTTGAAACGGTGGCTGGTGTGATTGCCCGTCATGTTACAGAACGGGCGCAATGGTGTGTGCAAGCACAATTGCCCCCCAAAGTATAACAAAAAAACCTGGGAGAAAAGACATGTTAAAACTAATTAGCTCATTACCTCTGATCGTTTTAATGGGTTGCGTTGTTTATCCACCCTTAACCCATGCAGATGTCCAACAAGTAGACCTAGCAAAGCAACGTGACTTATTCAATCCTACTAAAGAACGCGCTGGCGGCGGTTTTAAAATAGCAGAAGCCAAACAATTACTGGAGTTTTGTATTGAGCTGAATAATCAGGATGATCGGCTGCATTTTCCAACGGATAAAACCTATCAAGCCGACACTGGCAACTGGCAAATCGTCTTCGATAGCCGCGATCACTCAAACGCTAGCGTCCAGTGGAATACCAGTGGTGAAGATCAAGTACATAACCCGAGAACCAATGGTATTGCGCCGTTTAATAACGCTTGGTTGTTATTAAAAAATAAAGACAACCCAAAACAATTTGCCATTGCCATCCGAGGTACGGTTGGTGAAAAAACCAGTATCTTAAACGATGCGCTAGTGACCACCACACCTGCAAAATATGGTATTCATTATCCAAGAAATCACCCGCTTTCTGTTGTGTTTGCGGCAACGCCCAATGCAGAATTGCATCTGGGCTTTGCCAATGCCGCTTTTGTGTTGTTGTTTGATCAAAATGCCGGTATTTTGAAAAAACTCAGAGATTTCAAAAACGCCATACCAGCCGATGCGCAACTGTTTATTACCGGACATAGCCAAGGCGCAGCCATTGCAACTTTGGTACATTCATTTCTTTATTATGCGTTAACTGATTCTGCCGATGGTTATCAATTAAAACCACTGCAGCTAGGTGAAGGGAACGGCATTCAGCTGAAATCCTATGTTTTTGCCCAACCCAAGCCCGGTAACTTGCAGTATGCTGAAGATCTGGCAAAAATTGCCGATGATCAACTTTATGTGATTAACAATGACTTGGATACGGTTCCGCAAGTGCCGCTAAGCATACAAACACCAACAGAAGCCATCAGAGCAGCCGTTGGTGATCTTGCTGGTACGGGTAATGTTTTTCAACAACTTGAGCTGTCAAAACTCAATCTGATGGTTGATGCCATTATCGCAGCCAGAGCGTTAGTAGCTGCCAAGGGAACCGAACGCATTGCCAGATTATTAGAAGAAAAACAGGTAAAACTGGACCTGAGTTATTTTAAGGATACACCCATCCAGCCACTTAAAGCGTCTTCACAGAATTACAGCCTGGCAGGAGAGTTAATCCCCCTATTCGGTTCAGTAAAAGGCGGCTGTTTGTATCCCATACAAAACAAACCCGATGCACTGCTGCAACATCACGCAACTAGCTATCGGCTGCTGTTAAGAGATCAAATTGAAGGCATTAAAACTGCCGGGTGCACTAAGTAAAAAATAGTCGTCACCTTGTTGTTTACAGTTTTATAACGCAGGTTAAGTTTGGAGGTTATATGTCAATATTAAAAGAAGGTATGTCTGGCGCTGAAGTAAAAAACTTACAAACGGCGCTTAAGGCAAAAGGTTTTGATCCTGGTGTTATTGACGGCCAATTTGGCTTGGGCACAGAAGCAGCGTTGATTGCTTTTCAGAAAAGTGAGAATCTTCCGGCAGACGGCATTGCTGGCACGCCAGTTCAAACTGCACTAGGCTTGATTGCAGCCGGAGCCACTAGCACTTTTAAAATCGCCAACGTCACCAGCGCGATAGTGGCCAAAATGTTTCCACAGACGCCGATTGGTCATATTAAAGCCAATCTGCCGTTTATTTTGGATGCGTTAACAGCGGTTGATTTAGGTGATAAGGCCATGATTTTAATGGCTTTAGGCACTATCCGCGCCGAAACAGCCAGCTTTGAGCCCATTTCAGAAGGCAAATCCAGATTTAATACCTCGCCCAATGGCCATCCGTTTGATCTTTACGATAACCGTAAAGATTTAGGCAACAAAGGCGCACCCGACGGCGATAGTTTTAAAGGTCGTGGTTTTGTACAGTTAACTGGACGCGCCAATTACGCAAAATTTGGCGAGCAAATTGGCGAAGACTTGGTAAAAAATCCTGCTCTCGCCAATGATCCCAAAGTTGCTGCTGAATTACTCGCGCGCTTTCTAAAAAACAGCGAGACCAAAATCCGACAATGCTTAACGAATCATGATTTGGCTGGAGCCAGAAAAGTGGTCAATGGCGGAAGTCATGGTCTGGCTGATTTTACGTCGGCTTACAATATTGGCAATGGTTTGATTGAATAATCTTATGAAATTAAGCGCAACTATTTTTGCAATGGTAATTAGCTGGTTTTCTGGACAGGCGTGGGCGCTTGAAACGCATTGCGCCAGTGACGAAACGATTGTATTTAATTGCAGAACTGGCAAAAAAGTCGTTTCCATTTGCGCCTCCAAAGCCATCTCAGCAAACACCGGTTATGTGCAATACCGGTTTGGCAAACTGAAAAGGCCGGAACTGATTTTGCCTGCCACAAAAAGTCCGCCAACTGCAGATATTCAAGCAAACAGCTTAACCTTTGCTGGTGGCGGTGGTGCTTACATCCGCTTTAAGCGCGATGAACACAGTTATGTAGTTTACACAGCCATTGGCAGAGGCTGGGGTGAAAAAGCGGGGCTAGCTGTTGAAATTAATCATCAGCTACAAGCCAATTTAACCTGCAAAAAATCGGTTCAGTCCGAGCTTGGGCCGGACTTTTTCAACCAAGCCGGGATAAAAATCGATTCAACAGGGTTTGACATACCCTAGGCTAAACCTGATTAGTTCTATTGGGTATCATCCTATGGCTTTACGTTAATGCGTTATTCTGCCTTAACTCCAATAAATATGGGAGCGTGTCATGTACAAGATAGCCTACGACGCTACTAGAAAATCACTTTATAACCCGGGTGATGCGGTCAATTTTTTCCAGTTTGGCTCGGCAGTTACCGGTTCTGATGCCGCCTTATGTGCAGAAATGGCCAGACTGGCGTATGTAAAAGATTTAACCAGGTTGCAAGACTATTTGGTCAGAGCCGGCTATGAATGGCACTGGTCGGTAGGTTATGAAGACAATGGCACACAATTGTTTATTGCCAAAACCAAGCTCGATTCTGGCAAACTTAAAGTCATTGTTTCTTTTAGAGGCACCGAGCCGGATGATCCTTCCGATTTAGTTGCCGATGCCGTGCTGGTTAAAACAACCTGGTTTGATGTGGCAGGCAATCCTTTAGGAGAAGTGCACAAAGGTTTTGCTAACGCGTTAATTAACGATGCCAATCTCGGCAACATTTTGGCGCAGATCAAACAGCAACTGGATGCGCTAGCCGACGAAACGGCCGTTATATTGTTAACGGGTCACAGCCTGGGAGCTGCCTTAGCCACACTTAGCGCCAGTTGTTTTAACCAGTCGCCATTGCTCGAAAAAATTCATACCTATACATTTGGCTGCCCACGAGTGGGTGATAAAGACTTTGCCAACACAATATTAGCCAGCAAGCATGATCGTTATGTTGATTGCAGCGATTTAGTCACCCGCATTCCCACCGAATCATTGGGATTCTCTCATGGCGGAACACTGCATTACATAGACCGAAATGGCGCAATCACCCAAGCAACCATTGAAGACGAGCTAGAAAATGCCATCACTGAAGACCGGACTGAGGCTACAAAAACTTACTTAACCCATTATTCCTGGTTATGGGGCACGGTGTGGGTCAGGGAGTTGGCTGATCATAGTCCCATCAATTATTTATCTGCGGTCGCAGGGTTAAGGGCTTAGCCAACTCATCTGTGTAGCTAACGCTTCATAAAAATAATGCTTTTTTAAGGAGAATGACATGTCAAAACCGGATAAAGACCCAGATTCTGATTCTGTTTGCATTAAAACTGTCATGGCAGCTGAACTTAAGGCCATCCAAACGCTTGATCCCAAAAAAAACGCAAATAACCTGGTTGGTTTAGCGTTCTCCGGGGGCGGAATACGCAGCGCCACGTTTGGGCTGGGGGTGTTGGAAGCCTTAAAAAGCAAAGGCTTACTTAAGAAAATTGATTACCTGTCAACGGTATCCGGCGGCGGATACATTGGCGCCTGGTTAAGCGCCAATTGCAGGCGCGCTGCGGATTGCAATGAACCCGACTGGCTAAAACCAAGCACTGATTGGAGCCAGTCCATCAGGCATTTACGGCGTTATTCCAATTACCTTTCCCCAACTTTTAACCTGCTCGGTGCAGATACCTGGTCGATAGCCACCATCTGGTTTCGCAATACCTTACTGGTGCAACTGATGATATTTTCAGCTATCGCGTTTTTGCTGTTAATACCAAGAGGACTTTTTGCACTGTTTTCCATTCCTAATGCGAGAGTTGAATGGGATTTTGCAGTGTTAATCCTGTTGGGAATCAGCTCAATTTTTATCACCAGCAATCTTTATACCTTAAAGAATTCACATCATAGCTCCAGAACCAGTCAATTTTGGGTGCAATTAACCACGGTCTGCCCTCTAATAATTGTTTCATTATGTTTAAGTAAAATATTATGGGATTTTGTTGAGCCTTGGTCAGCACAGCATATTGCGTTTTCGTATGGCGATATTTTAAATTCTCTGAAGAATAACTTTTTGGATTTTATTGACTATTTTGAACCCCGATTTCTTGTTAAAAAACAATACATTCACATCACCATAATCATTATCTTGTATCTGTCCCTCGCTCTTCATACGCTTATATCCATCAAAAACAACTTTACCAGAGCTCAACAGATCAAAAGAATCAGTATGGCTATCCTTGCGCCATTACTACCGCTGGCTGCATTTATTGCAATAATGGCGGCCATTATGCTTTTTTTAAACCATGAAATCTTATTCAAAGGCGTTGATAAAGCCCAGTGGTTTGCATTTGTTTGGGGTGCGCCAACGGTTTTATGCGCATTTTCTTTAACGGTTAATTTGTTGATTGGTTTACAAGGCCGCGATATATCTGAAAACGTCAGAGAATGGTGGAGTCGGCTTTGTGCCTGGCTGGCTATTTATTCCTTTGTGTGCTTTTTAGTTGCGGTTGTTGCAGTATACGGCCCACTCTGGCTTGAACGGCTTGGCTTTGACGGTAACTTGAAGGAGTTAGGTACTGGTTGGGTAGGCACCACATTGGCTGGCTTGCTTGCTGGAAAATCCGCCAGCACTGGCAACCCGGATACCAAAGGTTTTACAACTAAACTTAAGGAAGTGTTGGCAAAAATAGCGCCCTACTTATTTATTGCAGGCATAGTAGTCGCAATTTCATTTGTCTTGCATCTGTTAATTGTCATTGAAACTCATGACAATAACTTTGAATTAAACCGATTAAGTTTACTCGGCAAAACCCATCAGGTTGAACAGCAAATTGATGTTCAGATAGCTGAAAAATCAAATGATAATCAGGCTAAAGAACAGCTGTCTGGCAGTGTAAGCAAATCAATTTCGGAAGAAATATCCACTTACAATGAGCACTGGCGGCTTTTAACTCAAGCGAATAAGCATTTCGATATAATTTTGATTTTGGGCGGTGCTTGTCTGGTCATGGTAGGCATTTTGGGTTGTCGAATTGATATTAATGAATTCAGCCTCAATGGCTTTTACCGCAATCGGTTGGTCCGTTGTTACTTGGGGGCTACCCGCAAACCCACAGTGCGTCGCCCAAACGGGTTTACCGGTTTTGATGATGGCGATGACTTTAATATGTCTTTATTACTTGATGAAAATAAAAAAGCATTTGGACCGCTACATATCGTCAATTGCGCACTTAATCTGGGTGGATCAAGTGATTTAACCCTGCACACACGGCACAGTGCCAGTTTTATCTTAACTCCGCTGTATTGCGGCAGCTCCTATGAAGTCAAAAAAGCCAATGGCGAAATTGACTATGTGATTAATTACAGAGAAACCCAAAGCTATGGCGGCAAAGTACGCCAACCGACCTTAGGCCAGGCCATTTCAGTTTCTGGCGCAGCCGCAAGCCCTAACATGGGCTACCATACCTCACCGCCGGTATCTTTTTTAATGACGCTGTTTAACGCCAGACTGGGCTGGTGGTTTCCAAACCCCACTAAATCCAGTTGCAATACAGCATCCCCTGCCTTCAGCCTTTGGTACTTGGTTCGTGAACTTATGGGCTTCCCCAATGAAAAAGCCAATTTTTTAGCTATCTCAGATGGTGGCCATTTTGAAAACCTGGCGGCTTACGAGTTGGTTAGACGGCGTTGTAAAGTCATCATTATCAGTGATGGCGAATGTGATCCTAAGCTGCAATTTGAAGGGCTTTCCACCTTAATCCGCATGTGTGAAGTAGATAAACTGGTTAGCAAAATTGATATTGATGTAAGAGCCGTACATCCAAATAGCGACGCTGTTTGGAGCCAGCATTGTTGCGCCATAGGCAAAATTTACTACGATGAATACAAGCCAAATAGGGATCCTGATGGCTGGATAATTTACATCAAGGCCGCTATGGATGGTCAAGAAGCGACCACTGTTTTGCAATATAAAGCCACGCACCCTGATTTTCCGCACGAAACAACAAGCGATCAGTTTTATGCAGAAGATCAATTTGAAAGCTATCGCAGCTTAGGTAGAAATATAACTAAAAAGCTGTTTGATAACATCATTCTAAAAGAAAACGAACAAATAAATCCGTTATGCTCCGAGGAAGGTTACATGCATTGCCTGGAAAATCTGTACGAAATATTTTCCCCGCACCCGCCCAAATAACAACCAGCGCACCGGTATCCAGAATTGGTCGGAAACGCCCGCACGAAAGGAGCAATGTGCGGGTTTTTCCGGCGACAGCACATCAAATCAGCTAGTGGTTCAAATCAACCATTTAAATTGGTTCTTAATTTAGCATTAAGCTAGCCGCTAACTTTTGTGACTACTCACAACCATCTTAATCACTTGATTTAAAAAGAATTTAATATATATCCATTAATGGCACAAAAATCGCTAGTTGGTAGTGTACCTTTCATGCGATTGGATTCGTTTTAACCAAATAACTATCAACCTAAAAAGATCAGTTGAGCCATCAAAACTTCGTTCGCTCTGAGTTGGTCGCAGGGTTGAACGGTTTTCCAAGCATTCAACTGCTCTTTCCGGGATCAAGGAGATTATCATGACCAAACCATTAAGAATAGCCGCTACCCAAACCCTGTTAATTTTGGCAGCGACATTACCGTTTACTACACAGGCGTTTGCGGCATCTGCGTTACCTCCCGCTACTAAAATCAACCCAATCCACAATGTGCCTGATGTAAAACACAAAGTATTAGCGGATAAAAGCCAGCAAATTGTCACTGAAGCCAAGGAATCCTTAACCGGAACCCAACAAGCACTGATGGCATTGGAAAAAGGCGACAGCAAGCTAGCACGTAGTTTGCTGGAAACAGTGTCCAGCAAACTGGCAGTCATTTTGGCAAAAGACCCGACGATGGCATTGGTGCCAGCTGAGTTGGAAGCCGATATTTTTGATTATCAAGGTGATACGGCCACGATTAAAACGGCCATAAAACAGGCGGATGATTTCCTGGATAGCGGCAAGTTGCAAAACGCGCGCTCAATTTTGTCTCAATTGGCTAGTGAAATGCAGGTAACATCGGTCAATATTCCATTAGGCAGCTTTCCTGCCGCCATTAAGAAAGCGGTCTCATTGATTGATGATGGTAAAACTAATGACGCAGCACTGGTTCTGGATGAGGTTTTAAACACTTTAGTTCAACAAACTGAAATCATTCCCTTGCCGTTATTGCGAGCGGAAGCGTTATTAACGATAGCAGCTGAATTGGAGCATAAAACTGATCTTTCCAAAGCAGACAGCAGGGCTGAAGTTTTAAAATTTACCAACGCCGCGAAAGATAAGCTGAAACTGGCAGAATTATTGGGCTATGGCAATCAGGATGATTACCAGGACTTATATAAAGCGATTGATGAAATCAAAGAGGTTATTCATTCCGAAAAATCGGCCGCAACTTGGGCAAAAATTAAGCAAAATCTTGCAGATTTGGGACATAAAATTACTAAGCCAAAAAACCAGTAAAAAACAGAGTGCTTAAGATTCTGCAAAGAAATCCAAAATGCTGTATATAATAGCGATACGCTATTTAATTATAAGCATAACAGCCTTTAGGCACTCCGCATTCAGCAAATTGACAGGTTAACACCAACGGTATCGATTATATCAGAAACAACAGCCAAGCCATCTAAATCCCGCTCATTCTTAGCTTGCTAAGCTTAGACGGGGTATTTGGATGGATAATTTTAGAAATTTCCTTTACTTAGTAAGCTGGCTGAATGCATCGGATAGCTAATTTTATGAACAAGAATAATTTTAAATCAAAACTATCTGCAATTTTATTGAGTTGTTTTAGCGTGTTTAATGCTTATGGACAAGTTCAGGAACTGTCCATTGATGAAGCATTAGCACTGTTTTATCAACGAAATCTGGATTTGATTGCGGCACAGTACAATATAGATCAGGCACAAGCCCAGGAAGTTATTGCCGCCGCCATCCCTAATCCAACTTTAAATTTCCAGTTATCCGAGTTAAGCCCCAACCCCAACATGGGTTCCAACGCGACGGGTTGTAGCCATAACCCCAGTGTTTCTTGCGGGCCAGCCGAATATTTATCTTTTAGCCAATTATTGGAAGTGGCAGGCAAGCGTGGTTTGCGTATGCAAAGCAGTGGTTTTGCCACGCAAGCAGCAGAAAGTGATTTTAAAGATGCGGTACGGATTTTCTCAAATATGGTCCGAGATGCGTTTTATGAATTGCTAAGGTCACAAAAAAACCGCCAGCTGGCTTCAGAAATTGTGGAGCATTATCAAACCATCTTTAAAGCCAACAGCTTGCGTTTACAAAGCGGGGATATTTCTGAATCCGATTTTTTGCGCGTTAAAATGGAAGCCATGCGCGCTGAATCTGATTTTGACAGCGCGCAAACTGCGGTCGATCAAGCCCAGGCTAATTTGGCAATGACCTTACGTTGGCCAGACAAAAGCTTGCAATTTGAAGCCAAAGAACAATGGCCGGAAATCGTGGATATCGGTCAAAGTTTGCCCAAAGAAGCCATCATCAGTAAAGCCTTGCAACTGCGTCCTGATTTGGCAGCCGACAAATTTCGGGCTGAGCAAGCCGATAAAGAACTGACTTTAGCGCGCCGGTTAAAATATCCCGATGTGACTGTAACTGCCGGTTATGCCAGAGACCCTAGTAATAATGCCGTGAATTCTGCCTTTGTAGGTGTGAGCGTACCATTGCCGTTGTTTTACCAATATAAAGGCGAAGCCGATAAAGCCGCCGTCAATTTAAACCAAAGCCATGTCACCCTGGAGCAGACTGAGCTGGGTATTCGCAATGATGTGGTTAGCGCATTAGCAACCTGGAACAGTAGCGACAAAATAGTGCGACGCTTTGAAGAAGGCTTGCTCAATGACGCACTCACCGTCAGAGATAGTGCGGAACTGGCTTACAGCCGAGGCGCTACAAGCGTGTTAGATTTTATTGAAGCCCAGCGCAGCTACAAAAACATCATGCACGATTATTATGCCGCATTAATTAATCGTACCAATGCGTATTACGATTTAGCGAAATCATTAGGTATTGAGTTGGTAAATGCGCCAACGCCAAATAGTCCGCTGGATAAACCAGCACAAACTAAAAACCAGCCTATTAAAAAATAAGCTTGTATAGACACTATGAAACTAAACTACCCATTGCAAAACCTGCTGTTATTTTTGCTATTGATAGCAACGCTGTTGACTGCCTGCTCAGAGCCGACTGAAAAAATCCCAGAAGTTGCACAGCCCCCTAAAACGCCAGGAGAAATCTACCTGGCGCCGAATTCACCCAAAAAGGCTTATGTCAAAACAAGCGTTTTAAGTTTAAGCAGACATCCATTGTTGGAGCCACTGGCAGGCAAAATTGCTTATAACGAAAACCAAACCTCGCGCGTTAGCTCTCCAGTCGCAGGGCGTGTTGTGGCCACACCGATGCCATTAGGCGCGCAAGTGCAAATCGGCACCACACTTTTAGAAATGAACAGCCCAGATGTTGCCGATGCCGAGGCAGATTTTGCCAAAGCACAAGCGGATATGACGCTGGCCAATCACGCGTTTACCCGTCAGCAAGAACTTTATGCAGGCAAAGCGGTATCCCGTAGAGAACTGGAACAAACGCAAGATGACCTAAGCCGTGCTCGCAGTGATTTGCAACGCGCACAGCAACGCTTAAAAAACCTGCATATTGCCTCGCAGCAAAATGACGGCCATTTTGCCTTACGCGCCCCTTTAGCCGGTACCATTGTTGAACGCAACATTACCCCGGGCATGGAAGTCCGTCCAGATTTGGATAAACCCTTGTTTGTTATTTCCAATATTAAAACCTTAACGGTATTAATGAATGTGTTTGAAGTTAATCTGGCTAAAATTAAATTAGGCCAAAAATTATCGGTATCAGTACCCGCCTATCCAAATGAAACCTTCCCGGCTACGGTGCAATATATCGGCCAAGTCATGGATGAACAAACCCGTACCGTGCAGGTGCGTTGCGAATTACCTAATCCCGACGGACGACTGTTAGCCGGGATGTATGCCACGATTAATGTGGAAAGCGACCCCAACGATCAAGCTATCGTGATTCCGCTAACCGCTATCTATACGGAAGATGATACGGATTATGTGTTTGTTAAAGTGGACAATGATCACTACCGGCAACGAGCAGTCAAAATTGGTTTACGACTAAACAACAATGCCGTAGTAATTGAAGGTTTACAAGCCAATGAACAACTGGTGACGGAAGGCGCTTTAATGCTGCGGGCCGAAGAAGAAGTCGAAACCGACACCAGCAAGTCGGAATGAGGATGTCCAAATGATTGAACGACTGATCGCATTTTGCTTGCAACAGCGCCTGATGGTTATTGGCGCAACCTTGGCGATTGCCATTTCCGGCATCATCGCTTTTGAAAACTTGCCCGTGCAAGCATTTCCTGATGTACAGAACGTATTTGTTCAGGTGGTTACTCAGTACCCGGGCCAAGCGCCAGAAGAGGTGGAAAAACTGATTTCATTGCCCATTGAGCGGGTCATGAACGGTCTGCCGCATTTAATGAACATGCGCTCGGTGTCCATTTTTGGCCTCTCAGTAGTCACTCTAACCTTTGACGACAGTGCCGAGGATTATTTTTCTCGCCAACAAGTATTGGAGCGTTTACAAAATGCCGATATTCCTGATGACACCAAACCGCAGCTCGGCCCGTTATCCACTGGCGTAGGCGAAATTCTGCGCTATGTTATCGATGCCAAACATTTGCCGCTGGTCGAACAACGGGCGTTGCAAGACTGGGTTATAGAACCTCGTATTCGGGCAGTACAAGGCGTCGCCGATGTAGTGTCTTATGGCGGGGGCGTTAAGGAATATAAGGTTGCCATCAAACCGGAGCGTTTAAAAAACTATCGCATTGATTTAAATCAGGTATTTTCCGCAATCTCGGCTAATAACACCAATACCGGTGGCGGCTATATTGAGCACGGCGATGAGGCATTGGTGGTGCGCGGTGTTGGTTTATTAAAATCGACTGCTGAAATCGGTGATATTGTCGTGGATGCTAATGATGGCGTGCCAGTTAGAGTTAAAGATTTAGCCGACATTTCTATTGGTCCACAGCCCCGTACCGGCATCGTCGCCATGAATCATCGCGACGATGTGGTTGAAGGTATTGTGTTATTGATTAAAGGTCGTGACGCCGTGAATGTTCTGGGTGGCGTTAAAGACAAAATCAAAGAACTGAACGAATTTGGCTTGCCGCCAGGCGTTAAAATTACACCTATCTACGACCGTACCGAACTGGTTGGCCACACCATACACACGGTCGAACATAACATGATTGAAGGCGCTGTCTTGATCATGATTATCCTGCTGGTGTTTTTACAGCGCTTTATGGCTGCGGTATTGGTTACCATGATGATTCCGTTATCGTTGCTGTTTGCTTTTATTTTGGTCGATGCCAACGGGATTTCTGCCAACCTGATTTCTTTGGGCGCTATCGACTTCGGTATTATTGTGGATGGTGCAGTCGTATTAGTGGAAGCCGTCATGGTACAAGTCACCCTGGATCTCTATAACAAAGCTGATATACGGCATTTGCGGCAATCGCTATTAACTACCGCTACCGAAATGGGTCGGCCAATTTTATTTTCAAAAGCCATCATCATTATTGCTTTCTTACCTATTTTTACCTTTCAACGGGTGGAAGCCAAAATTTTTGCCCCGATGGCCTTTACCCTAAGCTTTGCGCTAGTGGCCTCCATGCTGTTTACGCTAACCTTTGTGCCAGCGATGATGACCTATTTATTAGGGCCAAAACTTGCTGAACGCCATAATCCATTGGTCGACGGCATGGAAAAATATTACCGGCGTTTATTGGAATGGGTGCTTAGACATGCCCGACTGGTCTTTTTAAGTGCCGTTGCTGCCCTGATTTTAAGCTTTATGTCGGTACGCTTAATTGGTACAGAGTTTATGCCCAAACTGGATGAAGGCAATATCTGGTTAACTATCACCTTACCAACACCCGTGTCTTTAACCACAGCTAAAGATTTGGAGCGTAAGGTACGTGAAAAACTGGAAACCTTTCCAGAAGCTAAAACCGTACTAACGCAACTGGGCCGACCTGAGGATGGCACGGACCCCAAAGGCTTTAATAATTTGGAAGTGTTAATCGATTTAAATCCAAAAACCGGTTGGCGCTTTAAGAAAAAAGATGAGTTGGTACAAGCCATGGATAAGGAGCTGTCTATTTTTCCCGGCATACTCACCAACTTTTCTCAGGTGATTCAAGATAACGTGGAAGAAGCTATTTCAGGGGTTAAGGGTGAAATCGCCATCAAAATCTTTGGCAGTGATTTGGATACGTTGCAAGACCGGGCCAACCAAGTGACCCATATTTTGGCATCCATACGCGGCGCTACCGACGTGGCTGCCGAGCAGCAAGCCGGATTGGCGCAGGTTATTGTGGATATTGATCGCGCTAAAGTTTCCCGTTACGGCATTAACATCGCCGATGTGGAACGGGTGATGGAAATTGGTGTAGGCGGTAAGGCGGCATCCCAGTTTTTGGAAGGCGAGCAACGTTTTAATATTAGTTTGCGTTATGCAGAGGATGCCCGTAACTCGGTATCAGGACTGGAAAGCTTAACCGTACACTCGCCAACTGGCCAACATATCCCATTATCTGAGTTGGCAACGATTAGAATCAACCAGGGCGCATCACGTATTAGCCGTGAAGATAATATGCGCAGGATTGCTATCAAATGTAATCTAATTGATCGAGATCAGGGTAGCTTTGTAACAGAAGCCCAACAAAAAGTGGCTGAGCAGGTTGATTTACCGCCTGGCTACCGCATTGTGTGGAGTGGGCAGTTTGAAAACCAGCAACGCGCCATGAAAAGGCTGTCTATTATTGTACCTATCAGCTTGGGATTGATTTTTGTGCTGTTGTTCTGGGCGTTTATGTCCATCAAAAATGCCTTATTAATTGTCATGAATGTGCCATTTGCCATGATCGGCGGCTTATTGATTCTTTTGGCAACTGGTATTAACCTTAGCGTATCCGCTGCAGTGGGTTTTATTGCCTTATTTGGTATTGCGGTACAAAACGGTGTTATCCTGGTTTCGCAATTAAATAAACTGCGCAAAGAAGGCCAGTCATTGCATGATGCTATCGTCAATGGCTCTGTAAGCCGCTTGCGACCCGTAGTGATGACCGCATTGATGGCTATGCTGGGTTTATTCCCTGCCGCATTATCCACCAGCGTTGGCTCGGAAACGGCAAAACCTTTCGCGGTGGTGATTATTGGCGGCTTGATAACCGCAACCATCTTGACTTTAACACTGCTACCAGCGTTATACCGCTATTTTGCTGAAGCCGATGAGCCATAGAGGAAGAGCATGAAAGAAATACGCGCTTTTATCCAACCGCACAAACTGAATCATGTCACCATGGCCCTAATGGAAATCCCCGGTTTTCCAGGCATGACCGTGATGGACTGTAGTGGCTTTGGTCAAGAACGCACCGAACACATCCAGGACTACAAACCTTTTTTACCTAAAAAACGCCTGGAAATTTTTGCTCCTGACAAGTTAGTGGAAACCATATTCGAAACCATCATGCGAGTTGCTTACAGCGGGCAGCATGGCGATGGCAAAATTTATGTTATGGATACGTTGGAAGGCGGGCGGATTAGCACGGGTGAACGAGGGGCTGATTTAGGGTAAGCCATCATCTTTAAAAAACATGTTCGTGTGATTTGTATGGATGCAAATCTGTGCTGTCCCGCTGTATTCGACCGGAAAGGTCAAAACGTACCCTTGCTTTCCGGTCGAAAGTGAAATTAACTATGGTTTATGGCAATAAGTGCTTTGCAAAAAGTTAACTTATATAACATTTACATCCATGTAGCCTGGATTCCGGCAATCCCTGCCGGAATGACGAATCTAAATTGCCACCTGACTAATTGCAAGGCGCTTAGTCATCAATCCACTCTCGAGATGCTATTGTTTAAGGTCTCTTTTGGAATAAAACCACATCTGGTAAATGCTGAGTAAAATTTGCAATCCCATGGAAATACCCATTAACGCACCACTAAAAATAACCACATAAGCGAATGAAGACACTTCTTTGGTAATAAACCACGAGACAGTGTCCAGCAGCATGGCGGCAAAAGGAATCACGACCGCAACGCGTTTGACATGGACATTAATGTCGCATAGTAAAAAGATTTTACCGATAAAATATAAAATAAACGCTATGCCAAATAAATGAATATGGGAGATTCGAATTAACGTGGGTATGGTCGCACCGCCTGCATGAGCGACAACCGATACGGTCGAGTACTGGGTTAAATCCGGTAACGAGGGATTTACGCTGGGGGTATGACACAACACACAATCTCTGTTCAAAATAGGCGCTATTTTTTCATTATATTCAGGCTCATCAGCACCATGCTCAATCCATTGCAAAATCACATCCTTGTCGCTTTTGATTTTTAAGTTGGGCTCCATAATGCCTTTAATGGCGGTTCCCAAGCGGGTTTGATTGTTGGAACCGTGATAACTGATAACCACATCTTCAATCGATAGCCCTGCTTTGCCATCCAGCCCTTGATGGGTGTAATACAAATTAGCCAGTGCTGCTATATAACCGAGGCCAATGGTTAGCAAAAATACGGTATTTAAAATCCTTTCGCTGACGGAAATGTCCTTAAAACGGGTATAACGTTCGGGACGCATGGTGACTCCTGGGTTATGGAAAATTTGGACGTTAAAAAGAAGAGTTATACAAATGTATAACAGCAGCATGGCTGCGATAATTCGCAAAGAACCATGCTGCTTTAAGGCGTGAGATTAGCGTTAAATTAGAATGCCAACCAACCGTTGATCATAAAGGTATTATTGCTGCTGGCTAGGTCATTAGAACCGTTAAACCGAGAATAACCGATATATTGCAAGCTGGTACGTAAATTTAGCCAAGGCCCAAGATAAGAACTGCTTTTGCCGAACGGCACATAAACCAGTTCCGCGGTAAAGTATTCGCTGTTAGGACGACCTTGCTTAAAACCGCCATCGCTTGCATACAACGCGGCGTCGTTGGTTCCCGTGGTGCGGTTATAGCCAAAGGTTACACCGTAAGTTTGGTCATAGGTATAAGCGGTATTAAATTTAAAGCTGGTTAGATACGTATTGTTTGCCGCATTAACACCTCCGGCCAATTTGGTGGCATTCAACTTTTGATCTTCGTAGATATAGGTCGTTTTAGTTTCAAAAATATGTTTCGGATTGGCCATGTATTGGTAGGTTGCGTCAACGGCTAAGTCGGTATAGTGATCTGTGCCATTGGTTTTGTCGCGACCAGGAAATACATCGGCAATCATGCCGTAATGACCCACTGAGAAGAAATGTCCTTTCCAATCTTTTTGCAGTGCCGCTCGCCAATATGGTGCGCCACCGTCAATCAATAACTGCCCTGCATCGGCAACACCAAGGGCTTTCTGCATGTTGTTGGCTAGCGAAGCGTAAGCGCCAGCTTCCAGATACACAGTATTATTGATCATTGCGTAAGCAGTTGCGCCACCTACCTGGGTACCGACACCATCATCAATAATCGGGGCAGCCCCCACACCTGGCTGTACACCACTACCGGAGTAAGGAAACCCCCAACTGGTAGTATTCCATAAGTCTTGCGTGGTCGGGTTGTTGTTAACAGAAATACCATAATTGATTTGATGATCACCAATGTCTAATTGGTCAGCAAAGCGAATATCCGTATTATCCAAGGCTAATCGTTCAGCGACACCATCAAAGGTTAACTGGCTGAAGGCACCGACTTTTCCAAATATTTTACCGGCATAAAATAAGGACGCCTCATCAAAAGTAAAGTTGTTATTTTTGTTATAGCCGGGAGGAACGTCAGTTTGGTCGCGCTTGGTGTTAGTAAATGAACCCATAATCATGCCGCTAACAGGTATTTTGCTGGCAGTGCCCTTGCCTCCGCCCATCGTATATCCTCCGAGTTTGAAGTCTCGGCCGAATGGGGTTAAGTTAGGCCCAAATGACTGCGTATGACATTGACTGCAAGCGGCACCGGTTTGTCGGCTAAAGCTGGGTACAGCTTCTGCCAGGCTGGAAAATAAACCGATGGATAAAAACAGGATTAAATAAAAGTGGTTTCGATAAGTCTTCTGATGCATAAGTGCTCTTGTGGGTAGTTATTATATTAAATATATAGACTGAGTATAGACGCTTGTTAAGATGAATGATTTTAGATGGACTAAATAACGCAATAGCTTTTTTAGCAGGTATTACCTGATAAAAATCGGTCGAACGGGTGCCTAATGGACCTAACGTATATGCTATTCTTTTTCATATACTCAACTGCAAACCAATTATATTTGGGGCATCTTATCAAATGCTTAAGGTTTTAAATTGCTTGCTAATTGGAACTTGTTAAAGCAGAGAGCTTTGGGCGGGAGCAAAAACTGATGTCTCCGGCAATTGCCCTGCCGCAATTGCCAAAAACACCATCAAATCACTATATTTGTGCAGGTTTATATCAAATTTACCAGATTAGATTGGCGATTATTTACAAAACGCAGCGACCTAATGCGCCTCATCCCAATTCTCGCCCACACCGACTTCAACCAACAACGGTACATCCAGCACAGCCGCTGAGCTCATAATTTCCCTAATTCGCTCACTGCAACTTTGCAACTGGCTTTCAGCAATTTCAAACACCAATTCATCATGCACTTGCATAATCATAATGGCATCGGGGTGGTCTTGTTGCAGCCATTGATCGGTTGCAAGCATGGCGCGCTTGATAATGTCGGCTGCCGTGCCTTGCATGGGAGCGTTGATGGCTGTGCGTTCGGCGTATTGGCGGCGAGCGGCGTTGCGGGAGTTGATTTCCGGTAAATATAATCGACGGCCAAACAAAGTTTCCACATAACCTTGGCTACGCGCCAATTCACGGATGTTATCCATGTAATTTTTTACGCCTGGGTAACGGGCAAAGTATAAATCAATGTACTGCTGCGCTTGATTACGACCTAAGCCCAATTGTTGCGCCAAACCAAAGGCGGACATGCCGTATATCAAGCCGAAGTTGATAGCTTTGGCAGAACGGCGTAAATCATTGGTGACTTGATCCGGCTCTACGCCAAATACTTCGGCAGCAGTGGCACGGTGCACGTCCTGGCCTTTGGTAAAGGCGTCCAGTAAGCCGGCGTCGCCGGATAAATGCGCCATGATGCGCAGTTCAATTTGCGAATAGTCGGCTGCGACTATTTTGTAACCTTTAGAAGCAATAAAAGCCTGGCGTATTTTGCGACCTTCTTCGCTGCGAATCGGGATGTTTTGCAGGTTGGGATCAGTGGATGATAACCGTCCAGTGGCCGCTACCGCTTGGTGATAGGAGGTATGCACGCGGCCAGTTTTTGGATTTACCTGTTGCGGCAGTTTATCCGTGTAAGTGGATTTGAGTTTGCTTAAACTGCGATACTCCAACAGCAACTTAGGCAATGGATATTCCAGTGCCAGTTCTTGCAACACGGATTCATCCGTGGACGGCTGTCCAGTTGGGGTTTTCTTTAATACCGGCAGCTTTTGTTTGTCGTACAAAATTTCCTGGATTTGTTTAGGTGACCCTAAGTTAAACACTTGTCCAGCCAAATCATGGGCGTGTTGTTCCAATGAGATTAATTGACCGCTCAGCTCCATACTTTGCTGCGCCAGCATGTCGGTATCTATTAACACGCCGTTGTTTTCAATGCGTTGCAAGACGTTTACCAGCGGTATTTCCAGTTCTGTATACAACTTTAACAGCGCCGGTTGCTGGCTTAGTTTGGCCATTAACACTTTGTGCAAGCGCAGGGTAATATCGGCATCTTCGGCAGCATAAGGCGTTGCTTGTTCTATAGAGACTTCTTGAAACGGGATTTTTTTGGCACCTTTGCCCGCCACATCCTCGTAGTGGATAGTTTCAACGCCCAAATAGGTTTTAGCCAGATCATCCATGTTGTGCTTGGTGGCAGTGCTATCCAGCACATAAGATTCCAGCATGGTGTCATGGGCAATGCCGCGCAGGGTAATGCCATGATTACTTAAGACATGCGCATCATATTTTAGATTTTGGCCGAGCTTGGCTTTGTCCGGGTTTTCCAGTAATGGCCGTAATTGCTCCAAAACCGTGTTTCGATCCAATTGATCCGGTGCGCCAGGGTAATCATGCGCCACTGGCACATAGGCGGCCTTGCCTGGTTCTACTGCAAATGACACGCCCACTACCTGCGCTTTGCTGTAATCCAGGCTGGTGGTTTCGGTATCAAAAGCAAACAAGTCGGCATTTTGTAATTGGGTTAACCAGGCTTGCAGTTGCTCGGTGGTCAGTACGGTTTCATAGTCGGTGCTGGTTGGATTGCCTGGCTCAACTGATGCTGGCGCTGGAGTTGGCGCGGTGTAGCTGGTTCGGTTAGCGGTTTCGTTATCCAACATTTTTAGCCAGGTTGAAAAGCCCAGTTCGGTTAACAGGCTTTTCAACTCCGCTTTATCGGCGGGTTGTTGTTTTAAATCTTCAATGCCATAAGGTAAATTAAGATCGCATTTTATCGTGGTTAACTGTTTGGACAGCGGCAATTGCGCCAAACTGGCGCGTAGATTTTCGCCAATTTTGCCGGTAATTGCATCGGCGTTTGCCACTAGATTTTCCAGGGTTCCGTATTGCTCCAGCCATTTGGCTGCCGTTTTTGGCCCAACTTTCGGTACGCCAGGAATGTTATCCACGCTATCACCGATTAAGGCCAGATAATCCACAATCTGATCGGGCCGAACGCCAAACTTGTCAAACACGCCCTGCACATCCATGCGAGTGTTGGACATGGTATTTTCCAGAATGATGTTTTCATTGACCAACTGCGCCATATCCTTATCGCCAGTGGAAATAATCACCTGAAAACCTTCACTTTCAGCATGTTGCGCCAACGCGCCCATGACATCATCGGCTTCAACGCCGGATTCTATAATCAACGGCAACCCCATTGCCCGGATGATGTTATGCAATGGTTCAATTTGCACGCGCAAATCATCCGGCATGGGCGGGCGATGCGCTTTGTATTGGTCGTATAAATCATTCCGAAAGGTTTTGCCTGGCGCATCAAACACTACGGTAATGTAATCACTGTGGTAATCAGCAATCAGTTTGCGCAACATGTTGGTGACGCCATGAATAGCGTTAGTCGGCAATCCTTGTGGACTGATCAGTGGCGGTACGGCATGGAATGCTCGGAATAGAAATGATGAGCCGTCGATAAGGATGATGCGCTTTTGCGGTTGCTGAGACATAAAGTTAACTTTGTAAGATGCTGGATTACCTCGATTATACCTGATAGAAATCTGATCGGGGATTTCAGCCAATTGCGCCATTACTGTGCAGATTTCTGAATGCGCATGCAGGGACAAGCATGCAGCAAACAATTTACCGGAACTTCAGGTGCCAGTTTTGCCGATGCCGCAACTGAAGAACGGGCGGTTTGCACACGCGCTGATTGACTATCTGATTTAGGTTTAGAGGCGTTAACTGTATTCATAATAAGACTCCTGATTCCATTGAGTTTTTAAAAATAACCTTGTCCGGTTATTTATTTTACAAAGGTTTTGTTACGACAATACACTTGCACTAAGAATTACACAAGAATCATGCCAAATATAATTGGTTATGAAATCGCAAGCGTTTTTAGAATTTCGTGTTAGTTGTTAAACAACAATTGGTTGAAAAGCACCTGGGCATTGGTTTTTATAAACTCACATGTTTTATCGGGGGGTATGCTGTAACAAGCAGAACGTTTGATCACCAGCCAAACGCCAGGCTCTTTTGGATCAGGATAATAACTGACTTGGGTTTTCGAGCAGTTTGGCCAATTGTTTGGCTGTTACTGGTCTGCTTAATAGATAACCTTGTATTTCATCGCAATTATACTCTTCCAGCAAATTAAACTGCTCCTTGTCTTCAACACCTTCGGCAACCACAAGCAGACGCATTGAATGCGCCATATTGATAAGCGCCTTAACAATCTGACGATCATTATCGTCAGTGCAAATATCTTTAATAAAAGTCCGGTCAATTTTTAAGGTATTAACCGGCAGGTTTTTAAGATAGCTGAGCGAGGAATATCCGGTACCAAAATCATCAATAGCAATGTTGATACCTCGGCTGTTTAAGCGTTTTAGCGCAGTTTGTGCTAATTGAAAATTATTCATTAATGTCGTTTCGGTGACTTCAAACTCAAGCTGGCGGGGCGGAATCTTGCGATCTGCAAGGGTTTGAAAAGTTTTATCGACAAAAGCCTCCTGCCTTAATTGCACAGCCGATAAATTAATCGCAATTTTGCAATCAGAAAACCCCTGAGCAGTCCATTCTTCCAATTGTTTGCAAGCAGTCTGGATAACCCATTCACCTATGGCCACAATCAAGCCACGCTGTTCAGCAAATTCAATAAATTCAAACGGCAGCAGCAAACCACGGGTTGGGTGCTGCCAGCGGATTAAGGCCTCAGCGCCGATGATCGCTTTGGTTTTAATATCCATTTTTGGTTGGTATAACAATTGCCATTCCTGATTTTCAATGGCCTGCCGTAGTTCTTTATCCAATCTAAGATGTTTAACGGATAATTCCTGCATGTATTTGTCAAAAAACTGGTAATTGGTTTCTGAATGCAGTTGTTTACTAAATTTTTTGGCGGTGAGCGCGTTATTAACCAACGCATCGACCGAATTGGCATCAGAAGGATAAATACTGATACCCACATGGCTGGTTAAATAAACACTATTGCCGTCAATATCCACCGGTTCAGCCAACGTATCTTGTAGTCTTTTTACCATCCAGGTGATCATTTCTTTATTTTGCAGATCGTTTAATAACACCGCAAATTCATTACCGGAAAAACGCGACACCGTTAATCGGGTTATACCATCGCTCTTTCTAAACGAAGCATTTAAACGCTTTGATATTTCAACCAATAAATTGTCGCCAGCAAAACGCCCCAATGTGGTGTTGACTTGACTTAAATTCCCGACATCCACCACTAAAACTGCCGCCAACTGATTATGCCTATGACCTCGCTCGACAATCTGGTGGGTACGATCAAAGAAAATGGATTGGTTGGGCAATCCTGTCAAGGCATCGTAATTTTTGTTGTATTCCAGCTCGGCTGAAAATTGCGCAGCAATAAATTCCAGTTCATTTACCCGTTGCTCCAATTTGATCACATGCGCTGCTTCTGTGGTTTGCGGTGTTATCACCGTGATATTTTCTAATTTAGTCGGGGTAGTGGCTTGAGCTTCTGTGTACAATTCAACCTTTTCTTGCCAGCGGATAACCTGGTTTCTACCGGACTCCTTAGCGACATAAAGCGCCTGGTCAGCAAAGTTATTCAGTTCATCCGGGTTGACCGGATTGTCTTTAATGCTGGCGACACCCAAACTGGCTGTAACCCTTGGGCCTTCCGGAAAACGGTGTGCGGTTTCATCTTTAATACGTAACCGGATGCGTTCCGCGACCGTAAAGGCTTCTTCAATTGATAGATCGGGCAATACCAAGCAAAACTCTTCGCCGCCATAACGACCCACCAAATCCACTTTACGGGTATTTGCCAGCAGAATTTCGGCCAGCAATTTAATCACCACGTCACCAGTGGCATGGCCATAGTTATCATTAACTGATTTAAAATGATCTAAATCAACCATGATGCAGGACAGTTCAGTGTTGATTTTTTTGGCATCTTGAAATGCTTTTTCAAACATTTCGGAAAAGGAACGTCGATTTAAACAACCGGTTAATGAATCTCTGGTAGCCAAAAAATGCAGTTCTTTGTTTTGTTGCTGGACTTGTTCCTGGCTTTCTTCCAAACGAGCAACCATAGTTTGCAGAATTACATTGCGTTCTTCCAGTTCGGTAATGTCATCCAAGGTTATTAACACGCCTTGTGTAACATTATTTCCACCGTCAATTGGCGAAGCATTAATCACAAACTTAAATTGATTTCCTTCAGGCGAAGTCAGAATAAGCGGAGCCCCAATCGTACTTTTACCCGATTGCAGCACTTTACGCCAAGGGAATTCCTGTTCAGACAGATTGCCGTTGTTGTTTTGCCATTTTAGTAATGAAATCTTTTTACCTATCAGCGATGGCATGGCCACTTTTTCTGTAAATGCCTTATTAGCTAACACAATGTGTTCTTTTTCATCAAGAATCATCACCCCTTCCGACAATGTATCAAATGCGGCATTAACCCGGTCAGGAATAATTGCGGTAGGATCCAGCATTCTTAAGGTTCTAAGCATAAACACCAAATACACAAAGAATCCGACGACTAATACAAAAATACTTAGCTTTATAATTGGCTGTTCCAGAAAAGAAAAACCAGACTCACCCGGCAACGGTATAAATTTAAACTCTATCTCACCCCAGGGTTGATTGCCTTTCTTGACCGGCAATGCCAAATGCGTGCTTGTGGGCTGATCCTTTTGATAATCCAGCCATTGCCGGGCGTGATCATTGACTTCAAATATCAATTGGCCATTTGCCAAGCGAATGCCGGCAGAAACTAAATCGGGGTTATGCTTAACCACATAACTTAATACGGTTTGTAGTTTTTTGTAATCTTCATCAATATCAAAAACAGAAACTTCAACGGCCAATGCTTCACTGACATGTCGGCGGGATTCCAGCAAATACTCAGCCTCAACTGGCGTAAACCCCAACATTTCCGCAGTTAATAACAAGCAAGCGGTCAGTAAGACCAGTGAAAAACTGATCCGCATAGCTGGCAACAAAGTACCAATTGTCTTAGTTAAGGTAGTCATCAATATTTGCTGAGAACGGCAGTGGCTTAGCGGGTTAACTATCGATTTAAAGTATAGCTAGTTTTTAATGAAGCGCCTTTGCTGAGCTCAAATGGTGGGGTTGGTTGAGAAAGCTGGTAATTATTTGTGGGAGAGGCTTTAGCCTCGATTTTAGAATTTCAAGATGTCTTGTGTTGATTGTCGAGACTCAAGCGTCTCCCGCATAAAATGTCTGTTTTATAACCAAATGGCATCCCATAATGGATAATCGCCTATGTTAGCCACTAATTTTGCCCTTAATGGATTCGCGACGATATAACGGCCAGCCTGTTGTAAATCCTCTTCCTTTCTAAGTGCATGGTCATGATAGCCGTCTTGCCACAAGGGTTGATGCAAAGGTATCTCACCCCTTTCACGACGAATTTTTTGTATTTGATACGCCGAGCTGCCTTTAACTTGCTGCATAATTTTTGTCAGCGTGTTATCCCCTTGCAAAGTACATAACAAGTGTAAGTGATCAGGCATGACGACAAACGCCAAACTGTCGATCTTGCCAAGTTGGTGCTGTTTGCGGATAGCCTGCACCACCAACCTGCCATAATTGAAATTACTAAACACAGTTTGCCGTTGATAGGTCACTGTTGTAAGTAAATAAGTTTGGTTAGGTTGTGAGTATCTGCCTTTTCTTAAGTCTTTACTATGAGGGATTGTCATTATGTTTGAAATACCAGGAAATCTAAGATATTAAAAACTGTTAGGCTATTGGTGTAATGTAAGAAGGTATTCATAAGTGTCTTAACATAATTATTTTTGTGGGAGCGGCTAAAGCCGCTCCCACAAATGTTAAAAAATTATGACCAACTACTAATAATAAACTGCCAAAATATGTATTCGTTGATCTTTCACGATAAGAAAGGATTTAGTGGCTGCCCAGTCGATTCTAATCATAGCTTATACAATTATCTCTGGACCATCCGTTTCTTTAGCCACCAAATCAAATGCAGAAAAAATATCGGTGAGTTTGTTTTAACCGTTTAAAAACGGATAATCCGTATAACCCTCCGGCCCGGGACTATAATAAGTTGCCGGTTGCACTGGGTTTAAGGCCGCACCTGCTTTAATTCGTGCCGGAAAGTCTGGATTGGCTAAGAAACCATTACCAAACGCAACAGCATCGATTTGACCACTGGCAATCGCTGTTGCAGCTTCTTCTGCGGTGTAGCCCATGTTGACAATCAGATTGCCTTTATAATTAGCCCGCACTGGCGTGATAACGTCACCAGTTTGCTGTTGAAAAAAATCTCCACGCATCACATGCAGGTACGCCAAGTTAAAATCATTCAAGTGCGTTGCCAGCCAAGTGCTAAGACCGATTGGATCACTGTCTATCATGCTGTTATAGCTGTTTAATGGCGAAATACGCACGCCGACTCGATCACTGCCCCAAACCTTACACACGGCTGCGAGCACTTCCAAAAGCAAGCGTGCGCGGTTTTCAATGCTGCCGCCATAGGGGCCGGTACGTTTATTAGCGCCATCGCGCAAGAACTCATCCAACAAATAGCCATTGGCACCATGTACCTCAACGCCGTCGAAACCGGCTTTTTGGGCATTTTTGGCGGCTTGGGTAAAGCCGTCGATAATGCCGGGAATCTCGTCATCGCGCAGTTCACGCGGCAATACATACGGTTTTTTACCTTCCGGGGTATGAACTTCATCACCGGTAATGGCAATAGCACTGGGCGCAACCGGTTGCGCGCCGTTATTAAGCAATGGATGGCACGCCCGGCCACCATGCCATATTTGTAGAAAAATGCGTCCGCCGGCCTGATGCACGGCATCAGTTACGCGCTTCCAGCCGACCACTTGCGCATCGGAATAAATGCCTGGCTCCCGCCAAAAGGCTGAGTTACCCGCTATGGCCATGGTAGCTTCGGCCACGATTAATCCTGCCGTTGCCCGCTGTGCATAATAATCTGCCATTAACTGGCCTGGCACATGCTCATCTTCAGCCCGGCAGCGGGTTAAAGGCGCCATGAGCAAGCGGTTTGGTAAAGTGACAGCGCCAAGTTGCAGCGGTTTAAAGAGTTCATCTAACATATCTATCCTTATTTTGTTGAAGAGTGTTGGTGTGTTGATTTTAAATAGCGAGCTGGCGGGTTACTAACTAGAATGGCTATAATAAGCGCTTTATCCTAAATGAACAGACGGCACAGTTGCTAAATAGCGCCTGCCTTGCAAATTCAACTTGGTTGACCTTGTTAAATTTAGGCGTATTCAACCGATTTTAAATTATTTCCGTCATTAGCATGTCTTTATTATTGCAATACTTAGGGCTTTGTTTTTTTAAGAACGACCCGCTTGAGTTAGAGCCAACAAAACCATTCATGTGGAAAACGGTGATTTTCTATGTGATTTCGGGAATGATTGTTGAATTTCTGATTGCGGATGTAGAAGGTATTTTAGAAGTTTGCCTGAGAGTTTTCATGGCATTTTCATCCATTGCCACATTGTTGTTCGTTTTAAAGAAATTTGATCGGTTTAATCAGCTGTTTACAGCCATTTTTATCTGTGAAAACCTGATCATGACCTTAGCCACCATCACCGAGGCGGTGTATTTTTATTTGGTTATGATTCATCAACACAATGCGGAGGAGATTTCCATTGCCGTGGCTGTCGTGTTGGTTGTTTGGTATATTTCTATCGTTAGTTACATTTTAAGAAAAATGTTTGAATTTAAACTGGGTATAAGTGTGCTGTTAGCCTTCAGTTATTTTGTGCTAACTTACGGCATTCCCATGATGTTTATGGATATGTAGGTACTGACATTAATTGGTAAATGTCGGTTTTCGATTACTTGAGTATTGGGCACCTAAAATTAACGTATCCAATCTTGCCAACAATTCCCCATAAGCGCGATTAAAGTCCGGCAATCTGGCTTTTACTACATCAATATGTCCGGCCTGAACCATATGTGTCAGCTCATCAGCCAAGTCGTGCACCAGTTCGTGTAATGGCGCAATGTCCTGAAAATCCTGCTTGGCCCCATAGCGCTCGGTTCCACTTCCATAATACCAACGCTCAAACCGTAGATGCAGCTTTTCCAAGTCCGGTTTCATTTCTACTTTTGGGTAAGTCAAATATTGGCTGAATTGTTTTAGCCATTTGCGATAATTTTGTGCCGTCATATTAAGGGTGACGTCGACTTTGTTATCCAGCATAGTGTCCAAGTTTTTCCAGGCGGCGGCCAGCTTCCATTCCACAAGCCAATCCGGCAGCTCATCAGCAAACATAGGCATGGCTATGCCATAGCCTTGCGCCAGGCGGCATCCCAGTTGCACTAATATGGCACCGTGAGCCATTGATTCCACGCCGCCGGCAATGACCCGCCGGTTAAATGCCTGCCCCAACCTGACCACACTTTCCACGATGCTGTAGTAATTTTGGTCTTCAAGCATGTCTTTAACAAAGCTTTCGTCAATCTTTAGCGTTTCTACCGTTAAATCCCGGTAGAAAGTGAGCGAAGAATGGCCGGAGCCAAAATCGTCCAACGCAAACCGAACGCCTAATTTGCGGCATTCAGACAAAATCCGTCCAGCAAACTCCAGATCAGTTGATGTGGCTGATTCTAAAATTTCCAACTCCAAGTCAGATGGGTCAATGGTTGGGTATTTGGCTAAAATCTTGGCCAAACGGTCTGGAAAATTTTCACGTAATAAGTGATCCGCACTGATATTCACACTAACCGTGATAAAAATGCCCTGATCATTCCATTGTTTAAGTTGATTAAGTGCAGAATTTATCACCCATTCACCCACTTCAATCTCTAAATCATGACCGCACATCAGATTGAGAAAAGTAGCTGGCTTAACCAGGCCTTTTTCTGGGTGTTGCCAGCGAATTAGCGCTTCTACGCCAAAAACCTGACCAGTAATCAAATCAATTTTGGGCTGATACTGCAATACAAATTCGGCATTTTTAAACGCTAAAACCAGTCTGTCCATGTGCGACTGTAGATTGTTTGTACTGTATTCCGTAATAGGATCAAACAAGTAATAACAGTTTTTACCTGCTGATTTTGCACGATACATGGCTTGGTCTGCGTGCCGAAGCAAAGCATCCGCATTAGCGCTGTCAGTTGGATAAATGGTTACACCAATACTTGCCGTTACACTAACCGTTGTATTTGTAATATTGACCGGCGTGTTAATCACTGACATGGTTCGATCAAGAATTTGCTCTAACTCCTGCAGTTTGGTCAGATCACTAAAAAGCAAAACAAATTCGTCTCCGCCGATTCTGGCCAGCGTATCATTTGCCCGCAGCACTTTTTGTAAACGAGCTGTGGTCGTGATTAACAACTGATCACCAGCTGCATGACCAAAACGATCATTGACTGGTTTAAATCCATCCAGATCAAAATAGCAAACTGCCAGAAATTTATCTGTGCGATTAATTCTGGCCATCGCTTGCAATAACCTGTCTCCCAATAAATGCCGGTTTGGAATTCCGGTTAATATATCGTAATGGGCGATTCTTTTAAGTTCCGCCTCACGTTCTTTTAATTGACTGATATCTGAAAACAAAGCCACATATTGCTGAGGCATGCCTGACTTGCGCGGCACTGCATCTATGGATAATCTGGCCGGATACAGTTCCCCGGTTTTGCGCTTCCACCAGATTTCGCCTTTCCAGAAGCCAAGTCTTGATAAATGACGCCAAATTTCTTCGTACAACTCCATAGAGTTTGGCTCTGAACTGGCTAGATTTTCAATTGGCTGACCAATCACCTGCTCACGGTTAAAGCCGGTAATTTTTGTAAATGCCGGGTTTACATCAATCAGTTTCTTATCTGCATCCAGAAACATCATGCCTTCCTGGCTGCATATAAACACACTGTCTTGCAGTTCTGATGATTGCGAATTCACCGCGCCAGTGTTCGTAAGCCGTTCATTTAAAGGCTGTTTAACAATATTTTTTACCATATCACTAAGCAAATTAATGATCGAAACCAGTTTTTTTTCAGCTAGAAAGGGGGTTTCCGACATGATCGCCTTTAAATAGGCCTCTGTATTATCGGCTGATTTTACTTGATGTTGTTGAAAATTGGCTAAATCGGTTTGCTCAAGGTAAAACTGTCCAATAAATAAGTTGGCGATATGTTGACCGTCAACAATAATCGGTGCAACGGAATCTGTTAAACCGTTGCAACAACGGTATAACACAAATGTTTTTGTTTTTTGTACTTGTTTTGTCAGAAAATCATAGCTTTCTAGACAAGGATTTAAGGTATCTGCATGCTCCTGCTGATCATCCAGATACCGCGTTTGCCAATTTGAACCAGCAAGCAATCTGGCACTTAAATCAATTAAGTTGACAGTGACACCGACCACTTCCAAAAAATGGTGAAAAATGGAATTCAATGGGCTAAAGTCAATTGAACCGGTAAATACATTGTTAGCTGTCAACTCTGAATGCAGGTCGTCATTCACATGCAATACTTTATTCCGCGCGATAGCCAACGGATCCAGTATCTGATCTATTTTAGTGGACATCGAAAACTGAGGTGGCCCAATGGTATCTTTTTTTTTCATAAAGACTAATCCAGAGATTTATATGGTACTTAACAAGAAAGTTGGCACTGCACTAGTTAGAAAACGGAGAATAAATCTATACACGCCTAGACACTAACGGGCATATTTGACTGGCGCTATTTTTTGATCCGCATTCAACATTCAACAAACCTAAATAATCATGCTGGAAGCGGCACAAATCACAACTAACGCCAAACCATTAAACTAATTACAAAAGTTAGGACAGCATTTTTTGGAAGATTACTCAAAGAATATTACAACAGGCTTAAACACTAACGTATGTACTCAATTAATCCCATTTATTGAGTCAATAGTTCTATGAAACTGTGGTAAAAAAAAGGTAATTTTTCACCCTTGTTCACACAGCCATCAAAATATTCATATAAAAAAGGGGAATTACTCTGGAAATACTGCAAACTCAACCTCTTTTGCAAAGGCTTTGCAGCCTGCGTCTGGCCCCATGACTACCAACACGTCACCGGATGCTAGCAGGCGTTCTTGACCGCCTACTGTAAAGTGTAAACAATCTTGTACAGCATGATCGACTGCACAAATTAATATCAAATTGTGCGGTTCATGTAATTTTAACTGGCTTAAATAGGTGTTTATTAACGTGGAACCTGTTGGAATCTCGACTTGGGCAATTTTTAACTCATTACGCCCAAAAACGGTATTGTCCAAAATATCGGTAATATCCGGTTTGCTCAGCATGTCGTAGGTTTTACGGCCACAGATTTCATAAGGATCGATAATTTTATCGGCCCCGGCCGCCATTAGTTTTTCGGCAGACTCCGGCTCATCCACAATGGTCACTATGGTTAAATTGGCAGCTAATGCGCGTGCTGAAATGGTCAGGAACACATTTTCAGAATCCGTGGGGAAAAAACAGAACAAAATATCAATATGGTGACCAATACCAATCGACTTTAATGCCTCATCATTACGAAAATCAATTACTTGCGTAGCAAAACCTTTTTCAGCAACCAATGCGGCTTCGTTATCGTTTTTGCCCAGAAAGACCAGATTAAACTGAGTAGGATCAAGCCGCGACATGGCTTCCAAAGACATCACACTATATCCAAAAACGGCTACATTCTTCATTTACCCCGCCTCTTAATCAGTTGACGCTTTTCAATTTGGTCATGAAAATGTTCAATGGCAACATCTCTGCCGAATACCACTAACAAATCATTTGGCTGCAATACAAAATCCAGTTCTGGGTTAAAATAAAAGTATTGATTATTAATAGAGTAACTATTTTTACGCATTCGGTGCACGGGGTTTTCACTAATAACACCAACTAACAATAATTTTCGTTCCAGCAATCCTATTTCCGCCAAGCTTTTTCCTGCTAACAATCCATCGGTATAAACTGGCAATGTTTCCATACCGATATGACTTTCCTGACGAATAATGCCTAATATCGCTTCAAACGCCACTGGTTGTCCAATATACTCAGCAACCACCATACCCGCTATTTCATAAGGATGAATGACATTGTTTGCCCCGGCCTGATACAGTTTTTTAACATTATCCTGATTGGCGGCTCGAGTAATAATGCGAATTTTTTTATTTAAATAACGACTGGTCAAGGTAATATAGACATTAGTAACGTCGTCACCAGTGGTACATAATATGGCATTCGCGCCATTATTAATTCCTGTCTTGGTTAATACACTGTTATTACTGGCGTCTGCATGAATCGCTAAATAACCTGATTTTTTGGCTTTCTTTACTTTGGCTTCACTGCTATCGATAATGACAAACTGTTGTTTATTTAAATATAATTGTTGGGCAATATGTCTACCAACTCGGCCAAATCCGCAAATAATCACAAAATTATCATATCTGTTTAATTCGGCATAAACCTGACTTTCTCGTAAATCCAGCAAGCGCTCACTGAAGGCAGTGACGATAATTGATGTAAAAAACGCCAATACCGCCAGACCGGAGATAATCAACGCCATAGTCACTAATCGCCCGCCGGCAGTCACTGGCACTATGTCACCAAAGCCAACGGTTGACAGGGTGACTACCGACAAATACAACGCATCGAATAAACTTTTTACCAGCCCGCCTTTGGCATGATTCTCAAATAAATAAATGCCGATGCTACCGACAAATAATAAAAATCCAACAAATAATGCCAAGGTATATAATTCAAAGCGTTTACTGGTTACAACTTCTGCAAATAATTTTAAACTTTCAAAATACCGAAATAATTTAAATATTCTAAAAATAAGCAATACTCTAAAAAATCGCAGTGACCGATAACTTGGCAGTATGGCCAGCAAATCTATTATGGCTAATGGGGATAGCACATAAGCAATTTTTTTTGCAATTAACTTCTTTAATACTTTAAGTAAGCTAAATGGAATATGCAGATATTGGGTTTTTTCATAATAATCCAAAATAATTTTGTGATTATCATTAAAAATCCAGGCACGAATAATGTATTCAAAAATAAATACCGATATCAATGCGCGCTCAAACATTAATTGTGTGGGCGTTGCTTTATTATCAACTTCATAAACCAAAAGAAATACGCTGATTAACACCAGCGAAATCATAAAAAAATCAAAATAAGATTTTAATTTACTGTGCGGGTTTTCCAGTAAATTATAAAAAAACTGCTTACATTGCTGATAGTTTTTTGAAGTCTTTAAATAATAGGCAATATAAACAATTAATCTGGTTAACATAATGTTATATTAAATCTGGCTCATGAATAATTTCTGGCACCGAATAATGCCGTGCCAATACGGACTATGGTAGCGCCTTCAGCAATCGCTGCGACCAGATCTCCACTCATACCGTATGAAAAGGTATCTAACGCCGGATTTGCTAAGGCCTTAACCGCTTGATTTAACGATTTATAGGGCTGACGTTGTAATTCAAACTCAAGTTCCGGCTCAGGAATCGCCATAACTCCGCGCAATCTTAGGTTGGGTAATCTTGCAACTGTAGTACAAAAATCAGGTAACTCGGCCAGGCTAACGCCAGATTTGCTTGCCTCGTTGCTGATATTTACTTGCACACAAATGTTTAACGGCGGCAAACCGGCAGGTCGCTGTTGGCTCAATCGGGTAGCCACTTTTAAGCTGTCCACGCTGTGCACCCAGTGAAAATGACGAGCAATCGCTTTTGTTTTGTTGGATTGGATGGGGCCAATAAAATGCCAGGTGATATCGAACGCTGCCAGTTGCTGTTGTTTAGTTATTGCCTCCTGCACGTAGTTTTCACCAAAATGTCGCTGACCTTGTTGATAAAGACTGGCCAGTGCGGATGCCGGTTTAGTTTTGCCAACGGCCAATAATAAGATGGAGTCTGGCGACCGGCCATAATCCAAAGCAGCTTGCTTAATTTGCGTCAAAATGGCGTTTCGGGTTTCTGTCATCGTTTACCTAGTAATTTTTATGCGAATGTCACAGGTATTAAACATCAGTACTTCTAAAAAACATAGACTTGAACTATCGTATAACGATGAACTTTTAGCCATTTCTTTTTTTATTTTATGAGGGTGTTATGGATATTGCCGAATTACTGGCTTTTTCAGTTAAAAACAATGCGTCGGATTTACATTTATCAGCCGGTTTACCCCCCATGATACGTGTGGATGGTGATATTCGACGGATTAACATCCCTGCGTTAAGCCATAAAGAAGTGCATGCGTTGATTTACGATATTATGAACGACAAACAACGCCGGGATTATGAAGAATTTTTGGAAACTGACTTTTCCTTTGAGTTGCCTGGCGTAGCTCGATTCCGGGTAAACGCATTTAACCAGGACCGTGGTGCAGCCGGGGTATTTCGGACCATTCCTTCCAAAGTGTTAAGTCTGGAAGATCTGGATGCACCGAAGTTTTTTGAAGAACTGTGTAAAAAATCCCGTGGTTTGATTTTAGTCACCGGGCCAACTGGGTCGGGTAAATCCACCACCCTGGCGGCCATGATCAATTACATCAACACCAATGATTATGCGCATATTTTAACCGTGGAAGACCCGATCGAATTTGTACACGAAAGCCAAAAATGCCTTATCAACCAACGTGAAGTACATCGCGACACGCTCGGTTTTAATGAAGCCTTGCGCTCGGCATTACGTGAAGATCCAGATATTATTCTGGTTGGTGAAATGCGTGACTTGGAAACGATTAGACTGGCACTTACGGCAGCTGAAACAGGCCACTTGGTCTTTGGCACATTACACACCACGTCGGCCGCTAAAACCATAGACCGTATTATTGACGTATTTCCCGCAGCGGAAAAAGATATGATTCGAGCCATGTTATCTGAATCACTGCAAGCTGTTATTTCTCAAACTTTACTTAAAAAGACCAATGGCGGGCGAATTGCCGCCCATGAAATCATGGTTGGCACCTCGGCCATTAAAAATCTGATTAGAGAAGCCAAGGTGGCTCAAATGTATTCTGCCATCCAAACTGGCCGAAAAGAAGGCATGCAAACTTTGGATCAAAACTTGAAGGAAATGGTCGAAAAAGGCTTGATTACGTCTAAAATCGCCATGTCCAAAGCTGTTAACAAAGATATGTTCCGATAGGAGGTTACTGTGGATTTTAATGCGTTACTTGCTCTGATGGCGCAGAAGAAAGCGTCTGATTTGTTTATTACCGCCGGACGGGCGCCCACAATAAAGATTGATGGTTCGTTACATGAAGTATCTAAATCCCCGCTAACCCCGGAGCAATCCTTATCAATTGTGTTAGGCGTTATGGATCAAAAGCAACGAAACGAATTTGAAAACACCAAAGAGTGCCAATTTGCTATTGGTCTGCAAGATATTGGCCGGTTTCGGATTAGTGCATTTATCCAACGCGATACGGCCGGCATGGTATTGCGACGTATTGAGAACCACATTCCTGAAACTGAAGATCTGCATCTACCGCCCATCTTAAAAGATCTGGTGATGGAAAAGCGCGGCTTGATTATTTTTGTAGGCGCAACTGGCACAGGTAAATCGACCTCATTGGCGTCATTGATTAAACACCGCAACCAAAATAGTTCTGGTCATATTATTACCATTGAAGACCCGATTGAGTTCCAACACCAGCATGAGGGCTGCATTGTTACTCAGCGAGAGGTGGGTATTGATACCGAATCTTATGAAGTCGCGTTAAAAAATACCTTACGTCAGGCACCGGACGTTATTCTCATAGGCGAAATTCGTACCCGGGAAGCCATGCAGAATGCGATTGGTTTTGCTGAAACCGGTCATTTATGCCTTTCTACCTTGCACGCCAATAACGCTAACCAAGCTATCGACCGGATCCTGCATTTTTTTCCGGATGAAATGCACGGGCAATTATTATTGGAATTATCTTTAAATCTCAAAGGCATTGTTGCGCAACAATTAATTAAACGGGTGGATGGCAAAGGCCGTTACCCTGCCGTGGAAATCCTGATTAATACGCCACTGGCCAAAGATTACATTCGCAAAGGCGAAATCAACAAAATTAAGGAATTGATGAAAAGCTCCAGGGAACAAGGCATGCAGACCTTCGATCAAGCGCTCTACGACTTGTTTATGACCGGTAAGATTAGTTATGAGGATGCCTTAAACTCTGCCGATTCCAGAAACGAAGTGCGTCTAATGATTAAACTGGGCGCAGAACATATGAATAACCTGGGCGCTACGGAAATGGTATTATCTGAATCTGATACGGATAAAGGCTCCATTTACTAACTTTTAAACCTAGAAAAAGCAGTTGATTGCTTAGAAAACCGTTCATGCTGAGCCTAGTCGAAGCATGAACGGTTTTCTAAGCAATCACCCATTTGGTGTGGCATCTGCTCTTTTTAGGTTAAAAACCTGTTCCGTTTTTATGCAGTAGTGGAGTTAACCGGCGGATACCACCTCAATAACGGAAATTAGTCATGCTGCGAACACTAGCTTGCTTGTTGTTGCTATCAATCAATACAGCCGTAGCTGTTGAACTAGCTGGCGAAGCACCAAAACAACAGATACTTTTGCGTAAAGCCGGCAAACTGGAACGCAACAACCCTTGGCAGGCAGCTAATCTGTATTGCCAAGGCGCGCGCAATGGCTCAACTGAAGCGCAATACCGGCTGGCTATGTTATTTGCTTTTGGACAAGGCGTACCTGAAGACCGTGAAATCGCCGCCTCGTTATTGGCCATCGCCGCTCAACAAGGCCATCAGGAAGCAATGAACATGCTGGAAACCATTCGATACAGCTCGGATAAAATGCCAGACTGCGTGTTAACTGATGTCAGTCCACCGCATGCCCCCCAGCCTGTCATAGCCATTGCAACTATCGGCGGTAAATCTCTGGACGGCGTATTAGCCAGCCTACCCAAAGACCGAAAATGGCTAGTTGATTTGATCAAAAAAATTGCCGCTTGGCACAATGTTGATCCGCAATTTGCGTTATCGATTGTTACCGTTGAATCCGCATTCCAAACCACTGCCCGCTCAAGCGCTAACGCGATGGGTTTAATGCAGTTAATCCCCGCCACGGCTGAGCGTTTTAATGTAAAAGATGCCTTTGATGCCAGCCAAAATGTAAAAGGTGGCGTACGCTATTTGCGTTGGTTATTAGACCGCTACCACGGGGAAATTGAGCTGGTTGCCGCTGCCTATAATGCTGGGGAAGGTGCGGTTGATAAATACAAAGGCATTCCGCCTTACAAAGAAACCCAGAATTATGTTGCCAAAGTTTTGCATCATTATCCGCATCGGAATCATGTTTTTGGCAAAAGTTAAATCACCGTACATTTCTGATTAACAAATCCAGCTGTTCGCAACTGCGCTGACTTTTGCGTTGGATTTCATCACTGCAAGTCTGGGCATTTCCAGCAAGTAGCTCGTATGCAATGCAGTGAAATACGGGAAATCGATGCAACGAATCCCTGGATTCCGCAAGCTTCATCCAGGCTACACCATTCGTACGATTTTTCTTCACTAAGCGTACCTTCGGCCCTGTGAAATTAAATACGGCGCAATGCCCGATGGTTATTGCGCCTTACGGCCTTCGGATGGGCAGATTTACCCGCCGTACGCGGTAAAATTTATTTTGCGTCGATTTGTTCCAACCTGGCGTGTTCAGTAAATAGATACCAATTGCTTCTGAGCAAGATATAACATGACTCGCTCGGCATAATGGGTACGCATTCTTTAAAGGAATTAAAAAACTTAGGCGGCGGATATTTCATGTAGACATACCCCCAATCATTCGCACCCGCTTCCAAAAACTCAACCCTTCTTTTTTTTGGCTCAGTAAATGTATAAAGCAAAAAATCAATATTGGCTTCATCCAATAACTTTAAGTATTCAGCCCATCGTTCTTCGGTTAAACCACTATGGGGGTCATTATTTTCTGGATGCCCAACAAAGTAAGTGCCAATATCCTCACGCTGCATTTGCTCAAGCTTTTCGAAGGCGGCAAAGTGCTGATTAAAATTATGTCGCATGCGCCATTCTAAAGGGCCATTCCAGACTCCATACAGCCAAATGGCTGTTATCACGAGCAATAGTCTTTTCCAGTTCATGGTTAAGTCGAGTCGATTTTTTGCGCCAAGCTCATGTCGAAGGTTTTAGCCAGGGTGGGCAAGCTTTTCTGCACACCTACCGGACTGCGCCTTTTCGCGTTAACCGACGCCTGCCTGTTGACGTGCATCCGAGTTGAACGGATTATTAACGCGGTAAGATGCACCAAATAAAATGCGTTATGCGTAGGATGTGCTGAGGTACGAAGCGCATCAATCGAGGTAATGCAAACGATGCGCTTCCCTGCGTTCAGCACATCCTACATTTAGCGCACGTTACGTGTTGTAGGGTGAGCAACGCTTTTCTGCCCACCAAATAAATGCACGATGCTAAACGGTGGGCAAAAAAGCCTGCTCACCCTATTAAATTTAAGTCGTTATCATCAACGCACATTTCGGATTAAAAAATCCGTTTGCCGACAACTGCGCCGACTTTTACGCTGTATTTCACCACTGCATGCCAACGCGGTAAGATGCGCCAAATAAAATGCGTTATGCGTAGGATGTGCTGAGGTACGAAGCGCATCAATCGAGGTAATGCAAACGATGCGCTTCCCTGCGTTCAGCACATCCTACATTTAGCGCACGTTACATGTTAAACGGTGGGCAAAAAGCCTGCCCACCCAACTAATTTAAGTCGTTATCATCACCGCACATTTCGAATTAAAAAATCCGCCTGCCCGCAACTACGCCGACTTTTACGCTGTATTTCATCACTGCACGCCAGCGCATTGCCTGTTTTATCCAAACACACATGTATTTCTTGTAAAAACCGCCCACCACCTGTGCAGGTGTAGGATAGGGACTGGTTATTTAACTTGGGATTAGCTGCGGTAATTTTTTGGCTGAGTTGTTCGGAGGTGATGCGCAAGGGTTTAGTCAGGCTTTTTAACTCATCAGGCTCAATAAAGCTCTGCTTAACTTGTTGGGAAAACTGTAAATAATCCTGCGGGGATAGTCCTGAGCAGGTGCCATGTCGCTTCCATTCATGAAAGGCTAGGCCGTCATTTGGATATAAACCGGCAAATTCTTGTATCAGTTTGCCGGGCATTGGTTCTCGGCTACAAGATTCGGGATAGCCGTTTTGATATTGGGGCCACACACCATGTAAAACTACGCCGTATTGGCGTGTACATTGTTGCTCACGGGGATGTGACTGGCAAAATTCTGGCGACCAGGACAAACTCATCACATAAAAATCAAATGGCTTTTGCTCTTTTGCCATTGTGCTTGTTGTGGCAAGCAACAAACCGGCCCCGATTAGAATAAACCTTGCGTTCATTTATTGCCCTGCAATTGACATTTGTTCCACCAGGATGGAACCGGTGCGAACATTGCCGCGCATATCCACGTCATTGCCAATGGCTATAATCTGTTTAAACATGTCTTTTAAATTACCGGCAATGGTGATTTCTTCCACTGGATATTGGATTTCGCCGTTTTCAACCCAGAATCCGGCTGCACCACGGGAATAATCACCGGTAACCATGTTAACCCCTTGCCCCATCAGCTCGGTAACCAACAAGCCGGTATGCAGTTTTTTGAGCATGTCATTAAAGCTTAAATCACTGGTATCAACGGATAAATTGTGTACGCCGCCAGCATTGCCGGTTGATTTTAAACCCAGTTTTCGTGCGGAATAAGTACCCAGCACATAGCCGCGTAAAATGCCTTGGTTGACTATATCGCGGGTTTGGGTAGCCACGCCATCACCATCATAAGCCGCACTACCTAAAGCGCCCGTTAAATAGGGCTGTTCGTGAATGCGGATAAAGTCAGGAAAAATTTGGGTGTCGATTTTGTCCAGTAAAAACGATGATTTGCGATATAAATTACCACCGCTGATCGCACCAATGAATGAGCCTAACAAGCTGGAGGCAATCTCTGCACTATATAAAACCGGGCATTGGCGCGTGCTTAAGCTACGGCCTTCCAAGCGCCGTAACGTGCGTTCTGCAGCTTTGGTGCCCACTGTGCTTGCTGACTCTAAATTAAGCGCATTTCTGGCGACGGTATACCAATAATCGCGCTGCATGCTGTCACCACGCTGCGCCAACACGGAACAACTTAGGGAATGGCGACTGGAACAGTAACCTTGCAAAAACCCCAGCGAATTACCCATAACGCGGATGCCTTCATGCGTATTAACGGTTGCGCCTTCGGAGTTGCTGATTTCAGGATGGTATGAACGAGCTGCCGATTCGCATTCTGTTGCCAACGCTATGGCCTGGTCAATTTCCAACTTCCAGGGATGGTACAGGTCAAGATTGGGGAAGTATGTGGCCAGCATTTCTTTATCAGGCAAACCGGCGTAAGCATCTTCACTGGTATAACGGGCAATGCTGCACGCGGCACTGACGGTTTCTTTAATGGATTCTGCGGATAAATCAGTGGTATTAGCCGAGCCCTTGCGTTGTCCAAAATAAACAGTAATGCCCAAGCCTTGGTCGCAATGGTGCTCTATGGTTTCCACGTCACCCAGTCGCACTGAAACAGATAAACCGGATTCCTGGCTTAAGCCTGCTTCGGCTGCAGTGGCACCCTGTTTTTGGGCTTCGTCCAGTAAATCTTTTACCAGGGATTTTAGTTGATCAATTTGCTCTTGTTTTTGCACAATATTCCCGACAATTCTAGTAATGGATGATAGCTCGGTTTATAACTTGGTTATAAACTGGTGCCGCCAACGGTTAGGCCGTCGATTTTTAAAGTTGGTTGGCCGACACCGACAGGCACGCTTTGCCCATCCTTACCGCAAGTTCCAACACCGCTATCCAATGCCAAATCAGACCCCACCATGGAAACTTTAGTTAACACATCCGGGCCATTGCCAATCAGTGTGGCACCTTTTACTGGGCGGGTGATTTTGCCATCTTCAATTAAGTAGGCTTCACTAGTGGAAAATACAAACTTTCCTGATGTTATGTCCACTTGGCCCCCGCCAAAATTTTTGGCGTACAGGCCTTTTTTTACCGATTTGATAATTTCTTCGGGATCATGTTGTCCAGGCTGCATATAGGTGTTGGTCATACGCGGTAAAGGCAGATGTGCGTAAGATTCCCGCCGCCCGTTGCCTGTGGGTTTAACGCCCATTAGACGAGCATTTAGCTTGTCCTGCATGTAGCCTTTGAGTATGCCTTTTTCAATTAAAACCGTATTTTCAGTGGGCGTGCCTTCATCATCAATACTTAAGGAACCGCGCCGTCCGGCCAATGTACCATCATCGACTACGGTGCATAAATCGGAGGCTACGCGCTGTCCTACCAGACCACTAAAAGCTGAAGTGCCTTTGCGATTGAAGTCGCCTTCCAGGCCGTGGCCTATGGCTTCATGTAATAAAATCCCAGGCCAACCGGAGCCTAACACCACGGTCATATTACCTGCCGGTGCTTCGCCTGCTTCCAAGTTAACCAAGGCTTGTCTAACCGCTTCTTTGCCGAATTCCAGAGCTCTATCCTGTTCGATAAAATAACGATAATCACTGCGCCCGCCGCCGCCCATGCTGCCTTGCTCCCTGCGGCCATTTTCTTCAACGATAACGGTAACATTCATTCTGACTAATGGCCGCACATCTCCTGCCAATGAGCCATCCTGATTGGCAACCAGGATGTTTTCATGCACGCCGACCAGGCTGACGATTACTTCTTCAATACGCTTATCCAACTGACGGGTGGCGACATCAACCTTGCGTAATAAATCGATTTTCTCTTGGTCAGCTAATGATTTTAATGGATTGGCAACGGGGTAATAATGCGTCCAGCCGCTGTTTTGGCTCAGTTTAACTTGCGCTTCCTGCCCATGCTTGGTGATGGCCCGTACATTGTCAGCAGCCAATAATAATTCTGATAATTCAATACGATCACTATAAGCAAAGCCGGTTTTTTCGCCTGAAATGGCTCGCACCCCTGCACCTTGTTCAATATTATGCGTACCTTCTTTGATGATGCCACTTTCCAGGACCCATGATTCAGAATGGCTGGATTGAAAATAGATATCGGCAGCGTCTACGGAGGCACCTAACAGGCGCCCCATAATTTTTTCAATATCACTATCCAGAATACCGGCCGGTACGAGTATAGCTTGTCTTGCTAGGCTTAGTGGTTCCATTAAATCATCACTGTGTGGTTAGGATAATGGGTATCAAACGAGCTACCCTGAAGGTTATTTGCAATAAACGCACGAACTATCTGGAATGACGCGATGTTTCTGTTCTTATCCGTTTGGTCCCAACACGTTGCAACTCATCACGCATCGTTAAGTAGAGTGTTTGCAGCAGCTCAGATGCGCTATCCGCAGAATTTTCCACTTTTTTCTTGCTATCAGAAGCGTCCTGCTCTGTTTGGTTGGCCAGTGTTGTAGTAACGATGGTTTCCTCTCCATCTTCGGTCAGCTTAACCTGATAAATCGGGTCTTTTTCGTCAGATTTAAAATAGCCGCCCACTTTGTTAAAGAAGCCTCTGTTATCGTAAGCTACATAAAACACGTCTTTATCTTTTTCAAAATCGGTAATTTTAAGCTCTTTTTGCTTTAGAGCTTGCCCAACCGTATTCCAGGCACCCTCAATCGGCTGTTTTATGTGCAGCGTTGGGGGGTTTGATTCGCTCATGTAAACTTTGTCACCCATCCCATTTTTACGTTCTTCAGCGGATTCCTTTTGAGAAACCACACTGTCATCAACTACTTGCGTTTCCGGCTCAGCGCGAGCATCAGACGCTAGCACTGGGGGACGTTCAAGCAGTTCCGTGCTGGTGTACTCGCGTTCCTCAGTGGTGCTGCAAGCCGCCAGTGTTAAACCCAGCAGCACAGCAAAATAAATCGTTTTTATTGACATACTATTTGCAACCTTTAAAACGACGATGATTTAATGCTGGAAAGGCGGCGCGCACTTTTTCCAATCTTTCCAAATCAATGTCTGTCGATACAAATCCACCGCCAGTTTTATAACAATCCAACACAACTCCCCACGGGTCGATAATCATGCTGTGCCCATAAGTTTTTCGACCATTCAGGTGGAAACCACCTTGGTTGGGGGCAATGACGTAACAAAGATTTTCTACTGCACGCGCTCTTAACAGCAATTCCCAGTGCGCTGCGCCGGTTTCGGCAGTAAATGCAGATGGAATAACCAGTATTTCCATGCCTTGCTCGCTCATATTGCGAAAAAACTCTGGAAACCGTAAGTCATAACAAACCGCTACACCCAATCTACCAAATGGTGTGTCAATGACAAGTGGATTTTCACCTTGTTCAATAGAATCTGACTCACGATAGACCTCATTAGTGCCCGGAACGTTGACATCAAACAAGTGCATTTTATCGTAACGGGCCACGCGCTCGCCTGAATCGTTGTAAACAACGCAGGCGGCTCGAACTTTATTTTCATTATCGCCAGCGATGGGAATGGTGCCACCAACGACCCAAACACCATATTTTTTGGCGGTGTTGGCTAAAAAACTTTGAATGGGGCCAGTGCCGTCAACTTCCTTAATTTTAATTTTATCTAATTCATGATCGCCCATTAAGGCAAAGTTTTCCGGCAAAGCCACCAACTTTGCCCCAGCCTTAGCCGCTTCGGCAATCAGCTTATCGGCTTCAAACAAATTAGCACTGACACTGGGACTTGACGCCATTTGTATGGCTGCACATTTGCTCATAATTTGCTTCTCTTTATTATTTTATGTTTTGTGGTGTGGACTGCTGAGTCCATGGGAAACTGGTAATGCCATTCCAGGTTTTTTTAATTAAACCGTCGTTTTCATGCAGCGGCTTGGTTTCTATCTTGCCCCACTCTCCAACAATTTGATACTGGGAGCCAAATAAAAAACCTTCGTGTTCTTTACCGGTGAGTGTCTTGGCAACCAAAGCGCTTATTTTGCCCATAATTGTACCAGCTATAGGCACGGCATCTGCACTTTTAGGGGACACATTAACCACTTGATCAACGGTTTGTTTAACTAAATTGGTTTCACCTGTCAGGGTGATTTTGGCCGGCACGGCATCAACAATCAAGTTTCGTGTGACAGCAACGCCATTGATAATGTCGAAGCGGCCTTTAATCGTGTTAAAGGTTAAGCCTTCTTTATAAATATCCCCAAAATCCAATTGTAGTCGGTTAATCCATTGCGCCAATGCCAACACACCTAAAATCCTACCAAAACCTGGCTCTATGCTCAATATCCGGCCGCGCTCAAGATTAAGTGTTAACTGGCCTTTTAAATTAGCCAGAGAAAATTGATAAGGCGCGGCTTGCCAGTTAAGAAGAAAATCTGCTGCGCCAGACGTTTCAGCAATATCTTTTGTGATACCCAAGCCGGAAAACATGGCTCCGGCTTGCGGCATATCCAATCGACCGTGAATATGCGTTTCTGCGCCATTTTTACCGGTTTTCCAATCGCCTGTGGCGTTCAATTTTTGCTCGTTGCCAAATAAATCAATATGCTTGAATACAATCCCGCCCGGAATGCGCTCGGCTTCTATGTCCAACATGCCTAAGTCATACTGACGCCAATAGGTTTTCGCGCTGCTAATGCTAAATAATGGCACTTTCTCCGGCGATATGCTTTCGCTTTGAATGCCACCCGCCGAGCTCAGCTTGGTGAAGGCGCTTAAATCCATTTTCTGCATGGTGAGTTCCCACTTGCTGGAGTCATTTCGAGCAGTTGGTATGCGCAACTTGCCAATAGCAAAACGGCTGTCTAATTCGCCCAGCCAATAAGCACCCTCCGGCTTTAACTGTAAGTCAAAATTGCCTAATTCCGTACCTTTCCATAAAGCGTTATCGCTATGAATGCTGATTTTGCGGATGTCGCTGTTGTTAACATCACCACTGCCTTGAGCTGCAGCCAAGCCTAGCAAATCCTGCAAGGCCAACGGGTTGCGATTAATATCAACAAACAATCCAGGTTCATTCGGCATCTTTGCCTCGCCATTACCAATCACAACATGCCCGGAATCCATGCGTTGTTTGGTTATATTAAAATTCAGGGCTGCCTGTAGTTTTTTATCGTAACTTAACCGAATCGGCAGCGTGGATTTTTTATTAAGATCAAAATTCACGGCTAACGAACGTTTTTGTACGTCCGTTTTAGCCAAATCCCCAGGTAAATCCAATGCCAGGCCAGATAAATCCGACTGCAAATCCAACTGCAACGGCGCACTGGCGCTGTCTGGCAAGCCCAGTTTTAGTTGATAATCCAATACACCTTTTGCAATTTGCCACAGTGGTAATTTAAATTGCTTTTTTAACTCATCGACAGTGGCGCTCCCATCCACGCTTACCAATGTCCCGTGTTTATCGCGGTTTAAATCAATTTTAATATCACGCCCGAATGCCTTGGCAGCGATGGCATCACTATGAATGCCAGCATCGGTATATTTAATAGCGCCAGTAATTTGCCGCACCCACAAATCCAGGGCTTTGATATTTAATTTTGCCTGATTAAGCTTAGCAACCACGTCAACTTTGGGAGCGGTATTATCCACTAAAGGTATATTCAGATTGAGTGCCACATCGGTTGGACCTTGCGGAATGGTGGCTGATAATAGCGGTTCAACTCTGGCTTTGAGTGGCGAATGGCGAAGATAAGTCAAACATTGGCCAAAATCGCAATCCACATTACCTTTAACCAACAACACGGAATTTCCATCCAGATTGGGAATTGAAATGTCCGCCTGTTTGATTTTTATCTGATCACTGCTACCTTCGGCTAATTTGATCAACATGGTATTTTTGGTAAATAACACCGAACCGCGCAAATTTTCTAAAATCGGCCAATCGGGATGAAACAGCAAATTAAGCTGTTCTGCCTCAAATAGCACGCTAAATAAACCAGAGCCATCCACAAATGGAAATTTGGCTAAATTACCTTTTAGCTGAAACTCGCCTTTGGGTATGCGCCCACTAATAAACGCGTGATCCAGCCAATCAACCAGCGACTTGCTCATTATCCCTACAGGCAAAACGCTGGGGGCTTTGCTCATATCCCCGCTGCTAAAACCGGTTTTTAAATCACTAATGATTTGGCCGGTTTGAGACAGCATAAATGATCCATTAGTCTCAGTGACCAAGTTTGGGCCGTCCGCTAACAGCTTTTTAATTAAAAACACTAACCCTGATTTGTTTTGCTGCCAGTCAATCTTGCCATTGACTTGTTTAAGTTCCAATGGCTCCCGAAACAAACCAGCCATTTTAAAATTGGCTTCCTTTGTCGCCAGAACAACAGTACCTTGCTGATTTGTTCCAGTGATTGTGCCGGTAAAGTTTTCCAGGCTGGGGCCATCACCAGCACTTGTCATAGACAACTTTTTAAATTGGGTATTTATTGCGCCGGTTTGTTGGCTGGCATCAAAAAAAGCAGAAAAATTTTCCAGCACACCGGTTAACTGGGCATTAGCTAATTGCTGGCGTTGCGCCTCGGGCAATGGCGCAAAAAAATGGATTAATTCCGCCAGCTCCTGCAAATCTAACTTTTTGGTGCTGACGCCGAATTGTTTGCTTTGCTCCGCATTACTAACATAACTGGCTGCCAATTGGCTAACTGGCCAAGTTTTTGATGGCGTGCTGAATGCCAATTCATCACATGTAACATGCCAGCGCGGGCCAGTGGTTTTTGCATGCAGCTTTGTTTTTAATTGCTTAATGGTATAAGCGGATTTATCTGGACGTGTAAACTTGGCTTGTTCCAACTGCGTAACAGCGGATAAGTTTTGAATTTGACCTTGCCCGAATTCGGCCCATGATTTCAGATCAATTGAACCCGTATTGACTTGCACATCGGATGACACCCCTGCCTGCGCCAACAGTTCGGCCAATTGCAACTGTTTACCTTCCAAATAGAGCCGGCCTTGCAAGGTTTCGGGTTTAAAACTATTTCCATTGATTTCCACAGAAACCCGTAACGATTGACCTAGCTGCTTAGGCAATTGGGCCAGTACGGTTAGTTGATGTTGTTGATTGGTATTTTTAAGCACCAAATCTATGGATTTTATAATAACGGGTTTGGCGTTGTTTTTTTGGTCTTGCCAGCTTATTTCACTGTCTAACAAGGTAAATTTACGACCTTGCAATAACCATTGCGGGCTTTCATCACCGGCTGCCAAGCCCTCCACCACAATATTGCCATCGGGCTGACGAATTATCTTTAGCTTGGCGCCAACCAGGGTAATCCAGGCAGAAGTCCACAACTGCCCGCTGGTAACCGTATCAAATAAATTGGTGCCAACTCGGATTTCTTTTAATTCGATAGGATCTTTAGCTTTTGGATTAATTGAATGGACGGTGATATTTTTTAGAATCAGTTCAGGACCAAAACCGCGCATCTTGGCCCCAATCGCACCTATGCTAATCGGCGCGCCCACAATTGTGCTGGCTTTTTCCGCTAAATTAATCTTGTAACTGTCGATACCCATCAACAGCAGCCTTAAGCAAGTTAAGCTAATGGCTACGGCTAGCAAAGACCAAAAAATCAGGTGGCGGGTAGCTCGCTTAATGTGATGAATCATGAAGGCTTAAGGGTTAGCTAAGCGATGCTACAGCAGCACCACATCGTATTGTTCTTGGTTATATTCGGCTTCCGCCCTGAATTTAATCTGAACCCCCAGAAATGCTTCCAGTTCTGCCAGCATATCGGCTTCTTCGTCCAACAGCATTTCTACCACAGCATTGGATGCCAGTACCAATAGTTTTTGCACATTATATTGCCTGACTTCACGAATGATTTCTCTAAAGATTTCCAGGCACATGGATTCCGGCGTTTTTAATACTCCGCGACCGCCACAAGCACTGCAAGGCTCACAAAGAATATGCTCCAGGCTTTCGCGGGTGCGTTTGCGCGTCATTTCCACTAAACCTAATACTGACACTTCCGTAATATTAGTTTTAGCATGATCTTTTTCCAAATGCCGTTCCAGTGCCTGCAACACCTGCTTTTTGTGATCCTCGCTTTGCATATCAATAAAATCGATAATGATAATGCCGCCTAAATTGCGTAAGCGCAGTTGTCGGGCGATGGATTGGGCAGCTTCCAGATTGGTTTTAAAAATGGTTTCTTCCAGATTGCGCCCACCAACGTAACCGCCAGTATTAACATCAACCGTGGTCATGGATTCAGTTTGGTCAAAAACCAAATGCCCGCCGGACTTTAATTTAACCTTGCGATCCAGGGCTTTCTGGATTTCGTGTTCGACATTGTAAATATCAAACACAGGGCATTCGCCCGTGTAGTGTTCTATCACCGGCACGATTTCAGGGACAAAAATCTCGGCAAATTCAACCAGCCGATGATAAGTTTCTTTTGAATCAACCCGCACGCGATCTATGCCTTCTTTGTACAAATCGCGCAGTGTTCTGACACTTAATGGTAAATCTTTATGGATAAATTGCTTAACTTTTGCTGTAGCGATTTTTGCTGCAATGGATTCCCATAATTTCAGCAAAAACATCATATCGGCGATTAATACAGTATCTTCCACACATTCAGCAGCAGTGCGGGCTATAAAGCCGCCGCATTGGTTTTGCAGTCGAAATGCTTCCAAACAGGCTTTTAACCTGACCCGCTCCGGTTCGTGTTCAATTCGTTGTGAAACACCGGAGTTACTGGCATAAGGCATGTATACCTGAAATCGGGATGGAATGGAGATTTCTGTCGTTAACCTCGCACCTTTGGTGCCAAGCGGATCTTTTACAACTTGCACAATAACGTGCTGACCTTCATGCAGATAGTGTTCGATATTTTCTGAGCCTTTTTTTTCCAACTCTTTACTGCATAGATCCGAAAGGTGCAAGAAGGCCGCTCGGGGCAATCCAATATCAACAAATGCAGCCTGCATTCCGGGTAATACCCGACAAACTTCACCTTTGTAAATATTGCCCACCAAGCCACGCTGCCGACTGCGCTCAATAATTAATTCTTGCAATACGCCGTTTTCAATAACGGCAACTCGGGTTTCAGGCGGGGTGACATTAATTAAAATTTCTTCACTCATGACAAAAACTCAATTCCTTGTTTAGTTAAAAGTTGGGCTGTTTCAAACAATGGTAAACCGACCACACCGGAATAACTACCTCGAATCGATGCGACAAACATAG